>Ga0308156_1000479_pt1 | contig 80992 bp, 77 predicted proteins | sample PhyAR2_FD_201041 | JGI IMG/M metagenome (GOLD analysis project Ga0308156, IMG submission 201041) | Phyllosphere microbial communities from UC Gill Tract Community Farm, Albany, California, United States - DLSL A.R2 | ecosystem: Host-associated > Plants > Phyllosphere > Unclassified | place: USA... | reverse complement strand
AACAAGATGAATCGTACCCACTAAAGAAGGAATTGAAAGCAGACAACAAAAACATTCATCCTTAAAATATCAAGACACTCAATTAATTTTAGGCCAACATTGGGATATTCCATTTTGAATATAGCTAGCGATGATGAGATTACAGATTCATTAAATCTCTCTGCATGTGGCAAATACTTCTATGCCAAAGGCGAGTCTCAATTAATTGAAATAAACCAAACATTTAGCTAATCACCTTAATTTATCAGTACACAACGACGCCATAAACGAGGCGTCGATCAAGCTAAATTATTCCAGAATTTATTTTAATTATTTTGTTAATAATACTAATATTATTACGTTTGTACTAACGGTACTCGTACTGCTTCCCATTAGAACAGCATGCGAGTCTTTTTATTTTATAGCCAATTATATAGAACTAAACGCCAATTATAATGCCTAAATTAAGTATCCTTTCGTCTCAAAAGGGAATTTATATGAAAAAGGTGTAGCTAGATAACAAAATAAATAACCACGCATATAATAACTATCAGTTATTATAACTATCTTTAGAATTATTCTTAGATTATAAATTACCATACTTGCTCATTCAGATTCTGAACCGGCGTGTCCTATCGACGATACCTGGTTTGTAGCAACTATGTACACTATTAACGTCAAAGCAAAAAGGTTGTGGTTAAACAAGGCTTTAAGCAAATTAAGGTGCTTATTTCCAATTTAAAACGTGGATTTCCTATACATATGAAAAAAAAACTTGAAAAGAAAAACAGTATTAATAAAAAGAAACGAGAGCAACATAAAAAAGAAAGGGAATTCGTCTTATTTGTCGCTACAACATCCGATTATTTCTTCCGGCCAAGGACAATCTATCAAATGGCCGCCGACTTTTCGAATGAATATCAGGTGGAAATTACAGCAGAACGGATTCACTCCACTTTAAAAAGGATAGTTGCTGACGGTATTTTAAAGACACACAACGTTCCCTATCATTACGGATTTGGTATCCCTAGATTATTAAGGACTTATGTTTATTATCATCCCGATCTCGATTGGAATGAACGTCCTGACCTAATAGCGGGCTACAAATGGATGCCAACTTATATTTTCTAGCTATTTGCTTGCGGTTTTTCCAATCAGCTTCAGAGGTATTGCTTTTTGAGCTGTGCAAGGTCACAGCCATTTTTATAACTTAATAACTTAACGATAAATTATTTTTTTCATGAAAAACATAGGGAAGACAATTAGATTACTTCGGATACATTTCCCAGTTGCTCATAAATTTATTTTATAAAAACAGTTCGCCTTAAAAACACATGTTTTTTAAGGCGAACTTCAATTTGAGCCTCAAATCTATGAACCTACTTTCTCCGCCGCCACCAGATCCAATACCCTAGCACAGCTAGCATGACGCCCCCTATCGCAAAAAATTCAGCTGACACCACCTTATTTTCTCGCTTCACACGCGAATCCGAAACGCTTGCCGCTTCGCTGTTTGCCTCCCGCAGCTGCAAATTCTCTTCCTTTCGCTTTATGTTCGACTGATCTGAGAAAAGTCTTCCGCCCTTAGCCCATATTCCATTATCCGGGTGAAACCACAATGGACTATCCGTACTAAAATACCAATAAGAAGAAAAACTATCCTGCTGTTTCTGATGATAGGCCAGATCCCACTGTTCATATTGACTATAGCGCTGCGTAGAATTTTCTGCCAGCTGCCGCTTTCCCCGGAAAACGCTACAACTTATGACCATTACAATGCTTATAACTAAGAGGCAAAACACTAGGCTGCCAAAGACTGAAATTGTGTATTTGTTCATGACAGCGTCCTCCTCAATTGATCCAGTTTGCGATAGCATAAATAGTAGCAAGTGGACGCCGCCGCGATTCCACGCGATCATGGCTATTGCCTTCTACCGAAATCAATAAAGGACCATGCAGCGCTTTAACTAGGCCTACATGATGGATCCGTTTCAATTGGCTGCTATAGATAGCAAATAGATCAGCCTGTTTGACATATCCCTTATCGATTTGGCTTTGTGGGCGACGACGTGCTTTCGGAAAGAGCGCAGGACTCCATGCACTGCGCGGTATTGAAAGACCAGCCTGCCCATAACACCAGCTGGCAAATGCGGCACACCATTCATAACCTTCATCTAGGCCTACATAGGCCAGGTACTTAGAAATCTCTGGCCCCTTATTATCGCCTCCGATCTCCCTTACCCCAATTTCATTTGCTGCAATTTCATAGATCTGCTGCCTAAGCAGATTGGTGTTTGGTACACTAGCATTGCTATACGTTTCCTCTAAAACAGCATTTCCAGTAGCAGCAGAAATGCAAAGAGCAATAGAAAAAAAACCGAGAAATAAAGAATGGATTGTTGCCATGAGTTCAATTGATTAAAATGGTAATAAATATCCTGTCTATAATATTTAAAGGGTCTCCATAGATATTCCTGCAACCAAGTGCAGCAACAGATAATGACCAGTCCGGCCATTAGCCCAAAATAAAGCAGGGACAGTACCCCCAGATCAAGCGCAGCTGATGCCGGGTCGAAAAATTGTAATATACTCCCAACAAATAGGAAAATAATTACCAGTAATATACTTGCCATACCAAGCAGATACTTGGGCTCAATCGGCAGTTTTTGTGTTAGACCATACCATGGTCCTTTCATTTCTACACTGTTCATAGTGATATAATTTAATGATATAAAATAGTTATATCTTACCTACATATTGACTGCGCGAATAGCGGTTTCGATTCCGGTCGCGCACCAAGATAAAGACATCGAGGCCGACATTTTGCATGTAATCCGGTAGTTCGAGCACTAATCCTGAGTCCGAGCGCGTTACTAGCGTCTCATTACGGATAGCAACTCTGGCTATTGGATCATAAACCACTAGTAGCATCTCGTCATCGTGGTTTAAGGCTGTAATCTCACCACCGTCAAAATTCAGCCGCAAGGCATTATTTTCTAGCGTAATGCTTTCGACGCTTACGTTCTGTACGGGGCCATCGGATAGCATGATAAGAGCCGGATCAACATACAACTGGGGGTACTCACCCTTGACAGCATATTTTACAGCATGCGCCATCGCCAGATTGCGTGCAGACAGCTGCTTTGCTTTTTCCCGCTGTACACGCTGCGCAAACCCATCCTTAATAATCGATGCCAATGGCAGCAGATATTGGCTCGCCAGGTAAAACTTCTGCTGTGTCAGCAGCATGCCTATTGTCTTATTTTGTTTTCTTTTTTTCATCTGAAACTGTACTAATGATAACGTTCAAATTTCCTTTCCAAAATCTGCCAGGGGCAAATGATCCCCTGGCAATTGATCCAGCTTATGCGAGCATTATTTCACCGAGATAACTGCTTCTACTGATTTTGGTCTTTGTCCGGTCGGACATAAAATACCAGATATGCACAGCATCACCCAGCAGGTGTTCGGGCACGACAAATGTGACCACCCCATCTTGCCTTTTCGGCACAGTCGGCGAAGTCATAAATTCATCCTTTACCGGATGATAACAGATTACATAAAATAGATCGTCTCCCTTTGTTTCGTAGACATCGTTATTAGCCGTCGACCAGACCACTGTTAGGGCATCTGAATCGAATCCCGCTTCTACTGTTCCACCACCACCGTAGATTCCATCGGCAATTCTGATCTTGCTATAATCCAAGCTTAGATCAGGATAGACACCCTGAATAGCCAGATCCTGATTTAGCTGAAAAGCATAGTTGAGCGGTGTAAGACGATCTGCCTTTTTCTGTCCAAAACCGATTTTTAGAAAGTTATTGATCGGTAGCAGAAAACGCATCAACGTCTTAAATCTTGCCTGCACAATCAGCTGTGCTTCCGTGTAAGGTTTGTTGCTCTTTTTAGCAAGTCCTCTGATGTAGTTGATGCTCTTCCAGCTGGCACCGATCACTGAGCCAGCCTTACCACTAAAGCCCCCGTTTGCTCCGTTTACTATTGTTCCCATTTTTAAAAATTTTAAGGATTAAAAAATAAATCGCCAAGATTTTTATACCGGTATTCTTGCTTGACAGAACAAACATAAGTCATTTATAAACAGAAAAATACAAGAGAAACTAGATTGTCCGATGCTTGTCCGAAGTTCACCTATCGATTGTCCGACGACCGCCAGTAAACACGACGCATGCCCCGTAAAGACCTGCTAAGGAACCGCTTATGGCCTGCTTTTGGGAATAACCTACCAAATACCGACAGATTCCCTAGTTCAAACCTAGTCCGATAGGGGGACACCAGGTCTGAACTAGGGTCTAACTAGGTACAATAGCGAACAAAGGGTATAGCAGGGGCGAACAAAGGCAGAAGCAGATGCGAAGCCCCAGTAGCCTGGAGCTTCACTGCAATTTAACATCAGCCATTTAAATAACGTTTGAGCCTGAGCACGTCGTCAAGCTTAAAATACTTTTTGCCCCCTTTATCGCGCTGGTACACCTGAATAAGGCCTAAGTTTTGATACCGCAGCAACGTACGGTCTGATACCCCTACGGTGTCTTTGACAAATGCTGTATCACGAAGTTCGACAGTAGAATCCTCTGTCTGAAAGTTATCCTGTATTGCTCTTTTTAATACTTGTATTTCTGTAAAGAGTATATGTAAAGCCTGCAAGAGATGCGCATCTGTCTTACGGCCGATATTGTTAAACGAATCTTTTCTCATATTTCTAATTGTTTATAATGACAAATACACTTATCCACCAAGGATATTGGAGTTAATGAAGCGAAAGAAGTCCGCATACAGTTTCTTATCACCTACAGGAAGTGTTTTTTTCGTCCCTTCAGTCATCAAGACACCGCCGACCCCATAGCTGTAAAAAAAATTGATATTAATTACAATACTCTGATGGCATTGCTTAAACCACTTAACCGGCAGTCCCGCCAGTACTTCCCGCATGGTACTGCTGCAGCTCAGTGTTTTACCCCCGATCATGTGAAATTTAACCTGTCCATTGCTACTTTCCACATAAACAAGTTCTTTCATACGAACCTCCGTACGCTGATAACGCACCGGCCCTTTGATCATAAAATAATACGTATAATTTTCCAGTGAGTCGTGATCAGCGAGTGGGATCAATTTAGCGAGCGCTTCATCCACCCGGCGCAGTGCGGCATAGAAACGACTCTTAGACACCTCTTTAAGCAACACATCAACGACACCGAGATCATATCCCGGATCTTCGTATTGGCGGTGTGCAGTATAAAGTATCGTTTTTAGATTTGAGCTGGGCAAGGTTCTTAAAAAATCGAAAGCGTTAATCCTTCCAAGCTCCACGTCGAGGATCATAAAGTCCACTTTGTTGGCACGCAGAAAAATCCGGGCTTCCTGCGGATCACTAAATGTTTTGGCAATCTGCACATAGCCAATCTCTTCGACCATCTCAAGCAGATGGTCTATATGCGACTTTTGGTCATCAATGATGATTCCTATCCATATTCTATTCATATTTTCCGTCATTTTTTATTCCTTTAATTATTTATAGCGCTGCACGCATAACGTGAGTTCATAATGATCATCGTCCTGATTTTCTTCCATCGAAAAGTCAGTTCCAAAGAGATATTCCATGCGTATTCGTACATTTCGAAGTCCCACATCGTGACTTGGCATCATCTGAGGTCCGCTTCGTTTTTTATTTTTAACCGTAATCCGATAACCGGCATGGCCGGCAAGAATGTCGATTTTGGCCGGGTGATTTTTATCCCACAGGTCCGCATGCTTAAATAAGTTACCAGCAAGCGTCTGCATTACTGTTGGTGCAATACTAAATCGCATCAGGTTACCCGAGCAAGAAAGTTTTATGTAAAAAGGATTTGGTTCGACTTTCTCCTGTATCGACAGGTACTGCTTCAGTGCTGTCACTTCATCCGCTAATAAAATATGGGTTGCCCCCTCCACATGATGGGCCTCCATATAGAATTTCATTAAGCGATAAAGTTCCGAAAGCTGTTTACCCAATTCAATATCATATGGGTCTACCTTATTTTTTAAATGGCTAAAGATATTCGCCATCATATGCGGATGCACCTGTGCAGATAAGGTCGTATATTGAAAAGATTTCATATTTGATTCTGCAGCGAGACGTGCGTTTACAGCTTCAAGCTTATCACTTGATTCACGAAGCTTACTCTTATAGTAATAATAGCCCACCGCCATAACGGAATAGTTGCTATGCATGACGAGAAAAGTCTGAGCATACTTGGCCCAATTAAAGGCATGATGAACGATAACGTACTTGTTATTTATAATCTCCAGTCCAAATTTGCCATACAATTGATAATACACCATCAGCCCGGAGAGTACATAAAAGCCTATCATCAACACTATAGTTCCCAGAATATGCCCCCGATCGTAAACATACTTCAAGATCAGATAAACCACATAGAAGATGATCGCACAATAAAATACGGTGATGAGGGAAGCTCCCAGAGTCATTCTTGAATTGCCAAGAGCATTTACAACAAAAAAATAAAAGCTATATAAAATCCAGAAACAGCCGTGAAACAACCATTTTCTTTGAAAGAACCTATGCATTTATTATTAATTTTTGATTTATAATTGATAGTATAAAGATAATCATATAACCATGTTTAAACAAGAATTCCCCTATTTTCTTATAAAATCGTTACAGGAAGGGGATAACTCAGGTAAGTAAACTTATCAAACAACAGCTGTTTCTCTTTCATGCTAAATGAAATTATGCGATTAGTTGCCGACCAGGTTGCTACATCCGAGCTTGGTAACATGGTCCTATGCAGGTAAAGCCAGGCCTCCCAGGCCTCCGGATATTCTAATAAGATTTCTTCAAAATCATTATAAATGATGCGGCTAAAATAGTCTGTAAACTTCCTGGCGCTCGGAAACCAGTTTGGATACCAATGGCTCAATGTACAAATAACTATGGGCTCACTTTCTACTGCTATTTTGGCAATTAAAACTGTTATATTTTTTTGAAGCAAAAAAGCCATATGTAGAATCCCATGCTTTATCTTAATGCTGCCATTTAGAAAAGGGATTTCGCTTAATTTTTGTACCTGTAAATCTTTTGCGGCACTTACCCCTCCATCGAGGTAGCAGAATATATGATAGCCCAGATCCATCTGACGACGTAATTTAAAGAACAGGTAAGGATCTTCAGCCTCTAAAAATATAACCTGCTCCTCCCATTGCTCACCGAGCAGGCCTTCGTAATATTTTATCTGACGGATCATGACTTCTTTCGCCACGGGAATGCAGAGTTTATAACCGTGCTGAACCAGAAAGGCCGGAACAGCCCGATAGTAACCAAAATGAAAGCTCAGGATAACTTGTGGTCGCTCTGGCGGCGAGAGCCAAAAGGTTTTGTCCTCGAACTGGAATTTAGCAGGGGCCATTTCTGCCTGCCGAACCGAGAAATTGATCACCTCCCGGTGTAGATTTTGCTGGATACCGAGCTGATGGATACCCAAAAGATGCTGCACATTGGCCGAGAAAAAAACAAAGTCACGCCAATCCTTTTCGGTGTAGCCCTGCATGGCGGCTTTCCAAATAAATTGCATATAAAAATATTTTAGGGTTAATATTGGGAATATGCTATGCCTCAGGATAAGGCACAGCATACTCAATTATTATTATGCTCTTAAGGGAAAACGATATTGCATTTCCCTCCATCTTCCTCTTCATCAACACCTAACATCAGGTCAGTGAAGGTCAGAGGATGTGGATTGTATAGACCAAATTGGGCTAATAGTGTTGTTATTTCCACGTTGTTTCTCGTAAAAGATAAAACCATACGCTGTTCTCGCAACAGCATTACGGCTTCAGGCACTGAAGACTGTGGATCGATCGGAAGTAAAAATTCAACTAATAATTGGAGAGCCAAAGGACATCGCCTTCATCTACCATTTGGTTCCTAAACTTTCCATTTTGCAGATTATTTGGATGGCAAATGAGGTTTTTCTAGAGGCAAAAGGCTTTTTAGGGGTAGTTTCGTCAATGATTTTCAATCATCGTAGTTTTGTTAGTGCACTATATATTACTGACAGTAAGCCATATAAACCAAAAAAACTATATTATGTCAATTAAGCATAACCCCAAGGCTGGATTCAAACTATTGTTTGATTTTTGGGGAAAATACCATACAATAGATCATTTTCACTATCAGTGGGTAAAGGACAACCTCAAGATCAGGGCTGTCAAACGGGGCGAGCGGCTCACTCAGGCAGGTCATCATTTGGATATGACCTATTTTGTCGCGAAAGGCCTCCTGGCGCGGGTTGAAGAAAACGCTGAAACCGGCAAGCGCCGTATCTTGAGCCTGGCTATTCCGAATATGGCTCTGATGACAACCCACCATCTTTATACGCACAATCTACACAAGGGCGATCTTGTGGCCCTCCGTCCGGGAATTATTATTGCGATCCCACACCATGTGTTGCGGCAGTTTCAGGAACAGGAAAAATCCATCGATACATTGATTGACGTATTGGGCAACAAAAAGAAAAGGCAACTGGTTTTGTTGAGGCAGGCCACCTTGGGCTATTCTCCCTTTGAGCGCTACCTCAACTTTGCCCGGCTGTTGCCCGAAATTAAAGCTGTCACTACACAGCAAGAGCAGGCCGATCTACTGGGCATATCACGACATACAGTACAGCTGGCTCAGTATTTTCTGCTTACTGGAAAATATGCGCAAAAATAGCACCTATAGAACAGGCACATATCAGACTGACGAAGCATGCAACTTTGTATCAGAGCCAGCGATGCGTGCTGGCTCTAATAAACATTTTATAAACTAAATTTTTTGCCATGGCAACAAAAAGAAACAGCTGGCTACGTGCCGGCACATTAGCAGTATTAGGATTGGGTCTTGCATACGGTACTCAAAGTTTTACGGAAAAAGAAGAAGTGAAAGTAGAGCCAAAAACTACAACAACAAGAGCCAACCAGACTTGGTACAACAATGAGCTGGTCAATTCGGATCCTACAAATCCAGCTAACTATGCATTGACGCCTAAATTTGAATGTGGGGATAAAACAGAAGAAATCTGCTCTATCTCAGCACCCGACAATGGTTCTGGTCACCCAGACATGTCCCATGTTCAACCTTCGGGTCAAACTGTAGAAAGCGAAATTCAAGACGCGACTTCTACCCCTACTCCTTCAACGAATGACACTGTTCTCGCTTTTCGTTCTAGTCAGTAAAACACTAAGCAGGCTTTCAATTTCAGAAAGCCTGCTTTCCTTTCTTACCGTGGGTTTTGTGGAATATTACTTTGCATAATCACTTCGGCTGGAATGGGATATAGATAACGGGAATCATTTGCAGGCAGCTCGTACCTTTTTATTTTTCCGTTGACATTTATTTCACGATAGAGATCAATCGCATAATCAGGATCTACATTCAATCGCTTCAGATCAGACCACCGTACACCACGAAATAGCATTTCCTTACGCCGTTCGTTCAATATCAGATTTAAAAGATCCTTCGTATCTGAAACCACCAACTTTTCAAAAGTCCCCTTACGGACTCTATTTTCCAAAAGCTTATTCATATCATCCAACGCCTCTTTTGTAGTCCCCAGCCGGGCATTGCATTCCGACCGGATCAAGTAAAGTTCGTCATTTGCAAATCCGGCAAAGTAGGAAGCTGATCTCCCCGAATAGTAACCTTTAAATGCATATTCTGTTGTGTTGACAGTTTTAAAAAAAAGCGATTTACGAAGATCATTATCTGCAAATGAATTATAGATAGACTTCGGTATTCGTGCAGTGCTATTATGTAACACACTACTGGCCGATATTGTTGAGCCATAATAGATCATCTCCACATTCTTCGGATTAATCGGAAAAGCAGGTGTCGGATCGATTGCATTAAAATCCATTAAATCAGCATTTAGTTTCAGACTTTCATTTGCATAATATCGAGCCTGTACATAATCCGACATACTAAGATAAATGCGGGCTAGGGCTGCATAAGCGGCACGTTTGCTCGGCCTATTGATTTCAGCAGCCTGATCTTTCAAATATGAGATTGCACCACTAAGATCATCAATAATCTGTTTATAAGTCTCATGCACTGTCGCTCGGGTAACAGGCACATTAAAATCAGAAGTCAACCGGATTGGTACCCCATAGGGACTATCTGTATCCTTATCAAATAGAGGACTGTATAACTGAGCTACATAAAAATGTGCCAGTCCGCGAACAAACATGGCTTCACCTCGGATATCCATATTTTTGATTGGCTGCAATCTTTCTACTCCCTCCAATACAATATTAGCAATCATGATGGTGTTGTAACATAATCTCCAATAATCAACATCCATAGAGAGCATTTCCTTATCCCAAGTATAAGCTTCCTGATAGCTTGCTAGCATTTTTCCATAGTCGACATCAGCCAAATAATAATCATCCGTCCCTAATTCGATCAAGCCAGGATAATAAAGATTAATCTGGGATTCAAAATCTAACAGCGCCCTTAAGTCCTCTTCCTTATCCGGGGTAGCTGCAGACAACTGAGGCTTTTCATCCAAAAATTTATCACAAGATTGGGAGAAAACACTCAGAAGCAAAATCATCATTGTATAAATAATATATTTCATATCCATCGTTATTTAAAAATGCACTGATACCCCGGCAGTGTAATTTCGAGCCGGAGGCATATTATTATAGTCGGGGTCTATCCCCCATTTGTTGGCTTTCCATAGCAAAGCCACATTATTTACCGAAGCATAACACTGTATAGGATAATTCTTTGCTAATTTCCACTGATATTGTAGTCGTATATCCTGTAAACGTATTAGGTCACCTCTTCCAATGTTTGCTTCAGAGTAGGCATAGAAATTGTCCCGGTTGGAATTTGCCGGATAAGTCATGGAAGGTACCGATGTCCACAATTCATCTCCAGGATTCTGCCAACGTTGTGAGTAATCACCATGTGTACGCCAACTATTAAATAAATCCTGATAACGTATGGTTTCCTTCTGAAAAAAATGGCCAAACTTATAGGCAATATTCACAGTCAGCATCCAGGATTTCCAGCTGAAGGTCTGATTTAATGATCCATAATATGGTGGTATACCTGTTCCATGGTAGACCAAATGTTGTATGGAATCTGCCAACATTTTGGTATAATCTTTGGACACTTCTCCTTTTAAATATCCTTGAGGGTCACCACTCATTGGATCGAGCCCCACAAAGCGATAAGAAAATACAGGATAAAGTGCTTTATCTTCTACGGGCGATAGATTTCTTCCAGCAGAAGAAGTAAATGTCAATGCGCGCCATGTTCCGCCGTAATATTTATCCACCTTATCCTTATTGATCGTAAAAAGTACTTTCGCTTTCCATTTGAAGTTGCCATCCAGCAACTTTGCATCCAGGTCGATATCGATTCCTTTTCCAGATGCAACGGCTACATTTCGCCTTACCGTTGTAAAACCGTAGGTTGGATCTATAGGATCAGAAGCGAAGAGATCGGTAGATTTTTTGAAATAAGCATCTGCCGATAGTGAGATTCTATTATTAAAAAGTGCCGCATCCAAGGCGACATTGATCATCCGTACGTCCTCCCAGCGAAGCGATGGATTAGGTAGTATGGATACTTTTGCACGAGGAAAAGTACTTACATCAGTATTCAGACCTGCCATATATGTCAAGATGGGTAGACTTGTAGTCATGCCTCCCGAATTTCCGCTATGCCCCAAGGTGGACCGTAGTTTTAGGCTATTGATAACACTATTCTTTGGAAAAAAAGCTTCGTCCGAAACTCTCCAAGCCAGACCGGTCGACCACAGTGGATTCCATCTATTGTTGGCATTTACTCCAAATAGATTAGATGCATCCCTACGCCCACTAACTGAAAAGATATAACGCCCCTTGTAAGTATACGAAGCATTTCCAAATAACGATACATAGCGCCGAGTCAGTTTATCAAAACCATTTGTATAAGGAATTCGGCTCAAGCCACTTAGGCCACCATAAATTGGATAGGCATCTACAGGATTGACCAATTGGCTGATATACAATTTTTCATCAAATCCGTAAGTTGTAAAAATATCACTCTCCTCTGTCCGAGTAGATACTTCTGACCCAGCAAAGAAATTAAGCTCATGCAGATTTCTCCATTTTTTCGCAAAATTGAGCTGCACTCTCCCCTTATGGCTGGTGAAATCATTGTTCCCATTGGTCAGTATCCCTCCCAGCGGTACAATCCGTTTTACGGTCCCATTACCGATCTGTGTAAAGCGATTGATCAGATCACGTGTAAAGAAAGACTCCTGTCCCCGTAAGGTCCGGTTCTCCCCCAATTGCCCTTCAAAACCATACTGACCAGTAATCTCCAAACTATTCCACAGTTTGACCGACAGTTTAAGCCCTGCATTCCAATAATTGGTATTGTTATTGGCTTTGGAAACACCAAATTCATTCAAAGGCCGGTAAAACCAGTCGAGCAACCCCTCATTGCGATCAGCAACCGACTCCATATACCTAAAATTATACTGTGATGGAATTACCAACGGATTGCCGGCATCATCCATCAACTGCGCATAAGGATACAGATTAGTCCTACCCCCGCCCACACCTATCGGATAATCAACGAGGTCCGGATTATAGCTATTTTTCATATTGGAATAAAGCAAGTTGCTCTCCAGCCTAAAGCGTTTCCAGAAATTCAGCTGATAACTTCCATTGATCACCAGCCGTTGATTGCTGCTCTCCCTTTTGCTGAGCATATTTCTATCGTAGCCGATTCCTACCCGGTAACCACTCTGTTCACCACGGCCTGACAGGGCGATATTATTTTGGCTTAGGGCACCATTACGATAGACGTAGCGGAGCAGGTCATTGCGGTAATCCAATGTCTTATATTTTTCGATACGTGCATTCATCTCCTCCTGCGTGAGCAGTCCTTTGGAAAGATCATACAGTCCATCAACAAGCGGAGAGACGATACCCCTATTGGAATTTGTTCCATTCAATATCGTATTGTAAAACCCTTTATCAAACAACATTTTTTCCACATCGATAAACTCTGCGGAAGACATTTTAGGTAGATACATCAAGTTGGGTTTTGCGGTCATAGTCAGATTAGACGAAAAGTCCACCGCTGTTCCCTGCTGTTTATTATGATTTTTGAGTTTGATCACGATAACACCATTTCCAGCCCGTGCACCCCATACTGATGTCGCGGCCGCATCCTTGAGCAGCGTAACGGTCTCCACATCATTCGGATTGATGGCATTGATATCCCCTTCAAAAGGCAGGTCATTGACAATAATAAGCGGTCCCATCAAAGCATCCGAAAGAGTATTTATACCACGGATATTGATCTGATTTGTACCCTTACGCCGATCCATTTGCAGGGCTGAAAAATTTCCTTCCAAGCGGTCGAGTATATTACCGGACGACAGCCTCTGCGTTAGGATCTTATCATCAACCTGTGCAAAGGCCCCAGTAGCCCGGTCTTTGGGAATGCGCTGATAGCCCGTCTCAACCACCACCTCTTCCAGCTCATTTGTTTTCTTGGTCAGAATAATCCAAAGGTTTTTATTTTTGAGATCAGAAAGGCCTAGTACCCTGGTATGGTATCCCATAGAACTTACGGATAGCTGTTCATTCAGATCTTTTACCGTTATTCGGAACTTTCCTTCACGGTCTGTCCTGGTTTGGACCTTGGAACCCAACAGCGTAATACTTGCACCAGCAATTGGTTGTGTAGACTCGTCTACGACTGTTCCAGTATAGTTGTGCTGCGCCTTCAATTCAATCTGCGTGAAGCATAATGCAATCAGCAGCGTGTAAATTAGCCATCTATTCATAATTACCTTGCCCCCTCAACAAGTCTATTACATCATCAATCTGCTTTTCATTTACAAATGTATGGCCGGTAATTGCCAGTACGATACCACGAGGGGAAATCCATATATATCTTGGAATTGAAGCATGTGGAAACAAGCGTATCAGGTATTCATCATCATAAACAGTAGGTAGCGAGCTCCCTCCTATCCGAGATAAGGTTTCGTTATAGGTCTTTTCGATTTTATTGAGGTCATCTCTACGATTTTTGGTATTGACAAGGACTATAGATAACGTATCTGCATACCGTTGGCTCAGCTTCTCCGCTTTTGGCATCTGAGTGAGGCACATGCCACACCAGGAGGCCCAGAAGTCCAAGATGACCAGCTTACCTTTCAAATGTTTTAGATCTGTAGTGGTAGTCTTACCATTCGTGTAAACTTTATACTGTCGGGTATAAAAATCTTCGGGAACCCGATCGCCTACCTTGATCGGTGCAACTGCAGGAGGCCCATCCGCCCCGCTGTCCTTGCGGGGCGTCTGAGCCGATAAACTAAACATAGAAACTAAACACAGCAGCGTCGCTCGTGCTCGTTTGCTTTTAAAAGCCTTGTGTAAATTATATAGTATTGTTTTCATCATCTTAAGGTTTTGGTTGGTTAATGGTTTGAAAAAAATCGTTGATTTTTTTGGTCAGTCTGATTTCCTCCATATTCGCTTCCAGAGCTGACAGTCTAATTTGGCCCGTATCTAATTGGCGGCTATGCGTCAGGAAATAAGCTATTAGCGCACGCAGAATATCCGACAAAAACAACGTTTGCTGTAGAGCCTCTAATTTGCTTTCGGTAGCTTCGCCGAGGGTTTTGCATTTGAGATCCAATGCGTAGAGGTTTTCGCGTATGGTGACTAGCGAATAATGATCCCAAAAGTTTTCGATACATTTCAATGGATCGTAACTGTCTTCATGGATCTCGTAAAATGGCCTGTCAAGATGCAGGAGATCTTCATAAATGGCTTTCATCTGTTTAGTTTTTAGCTGTGACCATAGCACATGGCATTCCCTATCCGACCGAAATCAGCTTTTTTGTGGGAACCTGAATGGGTTCAGGTCACAGCGGTTAAAAAATAAGAAATAGGTTATCGGGCGCGGTGCAGGACAGTTACACGTAATTTGATAGAGACGATACCGCGTCCGTTGGTAAAATAAAAAACCGACCTTTTTTTATAGAATTTCTATAATAGTATTTTTCTCAAATCTTTGCTTTTGAAATCGGAAACCCTTACTTTTAAAGTGCGAAGATAAAAGAGATGAGGGCTGTTCAATTTTAGAGCGTGGATCTAAAAAAATAGGCCGGCAAAATCAACAATTGGTATGCTATAAATAGCCCATTACGGCTTTTATATCCATTCGATACCCAGGGGTTATCGGCCATTGTTAATTTTAAGCTTTTAAGGAGCTATTCTGGTGGGCAGTATTTGTTCTTGATGAGCAGTGATACTGCAAGCTGACGAAGCTGATTCTTAATCTGCCGTCGTTCTGTAAATGTTCTTAGCTCTTTTGATCTCATAATCTTACAATTTGGTTAACAAAAAGAGTCTCAAGGGGGGGAGATATGAAAGGTATGGCTAAATATAAAAGGGGCGAGCCTCACTATCTTCCACCGAACATCGGGCACGGCAAAGAGCCTTGACACAGTTTCCAATAGAGAGTGCTCGCCCCTCCTTGTTGTAAAGATACAAAAAGCTGGGGGGTTCGCAAACCCTACATCTCGTGTCATTTGAAATTTGCCGTTTCGATATCCGAGACTAAATCAGATTACCTGATTATGATACAAATATAATTAAATAAAAATTATCAACAAAATATTTTGTAAAAACAACAAATAAAATTAATGAATATCGGAGAAAAGATTAAGGAAATCGCGGATAGAAAAAACTTGTCGCAGAAATTGGTTGGTGATCTGATAAATGAAAACCAGCAAAATGTTGGAAATGATTATAAAAGATCTTCTCTTTCCATTGATAAACTATTAACCTATTCAAAGGCATTAGACCATAATTTCATACAATATTACTATAACGATGAGCCATTTAAAACTTATCGAGAGGAAGAGTATAAACAATGGAATGAAAAAATCAATTCTCTGAACGAGCAATTAGATCAGGCTAATCGATTAATCTCTATGCAGGATGAAACTATACATACTCAAAAGGAATTAATTTCTACACAAAAGTTATTGATAGAGGCATTATCTGATAAAAAATAGAAACACATCACTTGGTATTGAACGTATAGGCTTAGTCAAGGGCGAGTATGGAGAAATTAACGAACCAATGAAAGCTTAAGTAACTTTGCTAAGGTAATTTTCGTCGCCAGCCTTAAAAATGAAGATATGACACCGAAAATTGGACCTCAAGTGTGCACACTAAGAAAAATCCGACATGAAAATGATAATACCGGTTTTTACTCCTATCAAGTGTATGCTTTAGCAAAAACATTACAAATAAAACCAAGTCAACTTTTTGACTACTTCCACGGCGATGGCGAGCGACCAATAATTGGGATAACATAAAGTAGCATCCAAAACAGCAAAAATAAAGATCAAAAATCTTTTATAATTTTTTCAATTTCAAAAAATTATTTCTATATTAGATCAGCCGGTTGAAATATACCAACATTTAGCGAAGCGCCTTAATTTATTAGGGCGCTTTATTATTAACGATAAGATTTTTCATAATTTAGATTTATAAAGTTTCTCCTCTTTTATCAGCGACGAAAGGGGAGTTTTTTGAGCATATAGCATCTTTAAAATGAAAAGCCACTCCCTTTCGGAAATGGCTCAAAATAAATATCTATAAACTTTAAAAGTATTTGATTACAGCTTTTCGATCTCTTCGATAGAAAGACCGGTGCCTTTAGCAATATCACCAATAGGTAAACCCATTTTCTTAAACTCCAATGCAATGGCAATAGCTTCTTCCCGCTTTCCTTTTTCAATGCCAGTCTTAAGACCTTTTTCAATGCCTTTTTGAATTCCCTTTTTTTCAGCTTTATCTAATAAATATTCTTGAGTGCCCATAGTATCGCTCCTTCCTATTTTTGTTTTTGTTTTTATTTCTTCTTCAAACTTAGATAAATTGCATAATCCATTTAGGATCTATTTACAAAGTCCTCAATTAGCCCAGCATCTTGAGGAATTATCTCTAAAGCTTCTCGTAGAAAATCTAATTTATTTCGCAGCGTTTGATCTATAAAAATTTTTTCTTCATAAATTTCCTTAAGCTTTTTGTAATAGATCTTTTGATTTGCTGTTAGTTGTTTAACATGATCGATATAGAATAATGGCTCTTGATTTTGCTCATTAAATGAATTCTTTATTAAAATATCTCCAAACTGAGATAGTTCAGTTTCATATGTTGATTCAATATCATCGATGTGGTATAACAAAACATTATTATGGAGGTTTACGATTTCAGAAATATAGTTTTCAATAAAATCTTGTCCCAATTGTCTCTCATCGCCGCCAAACCAAGTAGGTTCTCTTTTCAATTTCCCAAATTTTCTTAAATACTCCTTATTTAATTCTTTAATTTTACCTGAAACATCAAGTGATAATATTTTACATAACTTTTTCAGCTTCTTTTCAGTTATTAATAAAGGTTGATATGGAATTACTACATTTGTTAGAGTCGAATAAAAATCATGAATCTTCCTATAAGTTAAATTGCAATTATCTATAATATTGTTAAAAACATACGTGGCCTCTACTTCGTTGTACAATAGTTCATTACTTTTCCTTAGAAAATCATACGTAAGTTTAATAAAGTCGCTTGTAAAAGAGTCTCCGAAATAGAAGGCAATAAAGTCTCCATAATGATAAAACATGTACTGATCCAAATATATCAAATGTCTTTTATTTTTCCCTGAGAGGTTCGAACCACAATATTTATACCAACCTCTTCTAATAGCTTTATCATTGAAATCCAATGCCACTTGCTTATCAAAAAATAGAGATTCATATAAACGAGGTACGTGTTTTGAAAAAGTGTTCCACAACCCCATGAATGCATGTCTTAAAACCTCTTCCTTACCGAATGGTTTTACTTCCCCAATTCTTAGTTTTTTAGAAATACTACAGATGTTTAAGATTTTTATGTCACCTCCTATAGTTTTTGAAATTTCTCTCTTGAGCTCAACTTTTACCTCTTCACTAATCAAATCGGATTTAGTAAAAACAATAACAACATCAAGGTGATCCATCATATCTTTTATAAATGATATTTCAAATGGCTCAATCCTCTTATTATTAGCACCGAAACAATAATATAGCGTATGCATACGTTCAAATACATCACTATTTTCACTAAATCTGTCGATTTGATCAGTCAGTTCTGCATAAAATTCATTGACTGTATCTGGCTCAACTCCTTTGGTATCGAACAAATGGTATTCGATATTATTAGATTTAAAAATTTCCTTATTGAAATAATGCTGCGTTACAGGAGCCCCGTCTCCTGTCTCGAATAATGTATTATTGCCAATGATATAATTTAATAATGAGCTTTTCCCAACGCCCGATTTACCGGCGACTACAATATTTAACTTATGCATTATCCTTTTTAATCTTAAATTGCTTCATAAATATATCTAAATTATCCTCGGTTATTATATTCTTTATTATCTCCATATCAAATGAACCTTCAATAATTTGCATGAAAAGCTTTTCAGCTAACTTGGATAAAGCATACCCAAGTGAATACGTTAAACTTGAAGCTACTGTTGCATTAATCAGACCTCCAACAATAGTACCTGCACCTGGGATTAATTTAAATAAACTACCCGCCAATGTCTTACCAACAATGGAAATAATTCTAGCTTTTAATATATTAAGTGCAATACCTCCAACTTCTTCTCGTATACCATATATACTAAAAATTTTTAGTGCAAGAACTGTTTGTAAGGCCAATAATGCTGCTGAATCAGCAACAGGAATAGGAGTAGCACCTATTCCAGCAGCAGTGGCAGCTGCCCCGATTATGTATTTTTCAGCTTGTTTAAATTTCACTTTTAAATCGACTTTCTGAGAAAGAATGAATGCTGCCTTTACATTCTCATCCGATATATTATTTGATGACCATTCAATTAATTTTTCAATATCTAATTTAAGATTCGGTAAATTACTAACTTGAAATGTATTAATTTTATTTTTACATTGAGATCTTATTACATCATTTAAGGATGAGGCGGTACTACCGTTCTCATCATCTAAATCACATTGTGTAAACACGACCGCGGTAGGAATTTTTAATACATCTACTAAAAATTTAATATTTTCGATGTCAAATGGCAATACTCTAGATGATGAAACATTGATACAGTACCATGCTAAATGCACTTGTTCAGATACTTTTATGAATTTATCATCAACGTATTCTTTTAAATTGGTTTTGAATTCGGCGGAATTTTCCAATTCATACCCCTCACTATCGATAATATTTATGGGAAATTTATCTGATGAAAAAGTGTGAAAACCTCTAGTTTCTGGTTTAACATTTGATACTTTAGCTAGTTTTTCACCGAAGATTTGATTCAATAATGAACTTTTTCCCACACCTGTTTGACCTAATATAAGAATATTTGTATTCTTTATACTATTTACAAACTTTCGATATTCCATGTCAACTTGAGCCTTAATCTCTTCCGTATTAAAAATTTGTTCCATATTTATTTGATTTTTTATTCTTTTATTTATTTAAATCTTTAACCATTTGTGAAACATAACCATTGTGTCTGAACCAATTATGGGCCCAATTTGGAACCATGAAAATATAGCCTGAAGGATCTTCATGCGGCGCACAATCTAACTGATTTCCTATTGCGTATGCCGCCTCCTTTATTGATATATTACACTCTTCTGCGACCTCTTGATGAAGTAAATTATAAGTTACTTTACGTACCAAATCAGCAGTCACACACTTATTAGCTAAAGCGGGAGCTGCAAGGGGCTGATTTGCCAAAATTCTTTGCATTTGTTCAAAATTGGGAATTTCTACCACTGGGCCTACTCGAAGTGACCAAAAGCAATATGCTCCGTTTACCTTGAACATTTGAAAACCCCGCTGTAAATTGCGATCATTACAAGCTTTAGCGAGACCAGCTAAACGCACATTATCTATCCCCTTCAGCAATTCGTTTATAATCGGTTTCCTTCGCAATTGTCCATATGTATATCCTTCACGATTTATACCTCTATTTCCTGAAGGAATATCCTGATCACTCACATAACATAATTCAACATGGCGTATCTGGTCCACATTCGGATAATCTTTATTTAGAGCTATAAAATCTTGAAGAGTGCCTATCATAAAATTCAGGTTATAACTTATCGTATACTTTATTTAACTCATCAAATATAAATAAAAACATATTTTTTCATATTAAAAAATTCAATAAATGGCATAACTTAATTTTACCCAAATAATTCTCAAGAATTGTTAGGAAACCAAACACCACGACACCTCCTGTCCTAATCCTCGTGCATTTTTGCTTTCATAATAAAATAAGCTATAAAAAATAATATTTATGAAATCAATTGTAATCTTAGTCAAAGCCTTAATCAATGGTACTATAGGGCTCGCTATTGGCTTGGCATTTGCCACGGCATTTTCGTGGAATAAATGGGTACTGGGTATCGTAGGCTATATCCTTGGCTGGCTCCTCTTGTCCGAAGGTTTTTGGGCGGGTATAAAAGAAGAAACACAGAGGCTTGAGAATGAAGCTGCCCAAAAAGACAATAATTCCAGCCAAAAAGAAAGGGAGGACAACAATGGATAAGCGAAAAAATATAGCGCAATGGATTGCTGTCATTATCTGTCTTCTTCCATCACCCATCATTCTAACTGTCATGATGGGTATAGCGAACGCTATGAATATGTCTTTCTTTGTGGCATTGCTTCTACTTGGTATAGCAGGTTTAATTGTCCTGTGGCTTACCTGTTCAGTATTATACAAGATTATTTACTTCATCATTAAATAAACATTATCATGAGAGGAGTTGTTACAGCCGTGGTCTTCCTGCTAATTTTAAGCGGAGCGAGCTCATTTTTATTAATAATTGGCGTCCAGCTGATCGTGGAGATCGAACCGACTATGCAGCCGGGCACTAACTTACAATGGTATACATGGGTGATTCTTTCAGTATTCGTCATATTGAGCTTAAAGGTCATTCTAAAATTGAGCCGGTGGGTCAGTCATAGTTTATGCGATGCTTTATCCAGAAAATCGGACTAAACAGTAAGAGAACGACACATAATGTCACAGTCTATTCTTAACTTGCTAAAATATTATTCAGAAATAAAAAAGTGCGACATGTCAAAAAGAGAAGCTATAGCAAGATACAATCTTATCATCAAGAAACTACGAAAGCGTCCGGCTAAGTTTACCGAGATAGCGGACTATTTGGCTTTAGAGTCGGAGATACAGGAATATGATTTTAATATATCTATGCGTACATTTCAGCGGGATAGAAAAGATATATTCTCCATTTATAATATCGATATCCAATACGATTTTATACGAAAGGTCTATTACATTGATCAAGAAGAACAACCGGAGTTGAACGAACGGATATTGGAAGCTTTCGACACATTCAATGCCTTGAACCTCACGGACAGATTATCGAATTATATCCACTTTGAAAAGCGAAAACCACAGGGTACGGAGCATCTTTATGGCTTGTTGCATGCCATTAAAAACCAGTTGCAGATCAAGTTTGTCTATCAAAAATATTGGGAAGACGGATTAACTGACCGTCATGTTGAACCCTTTGCTTTAAAGGAATTTAAAAACAGATGGTACGTGTTGGCAAAAGACCTCAAAAAAGAACAAATCAAAAGTTTTGCACTGGACCGGCTGAAGGAATTGGAGATATTGAAAAAGAAATTTGAATCTCCGAAAAATTTTGATGTAAATGAGCATTATAGACATTGCTTCGGTATCATCAGCCAAAATAGCGACAAACCGGAGGATGTCATCTTATCATTCAATCCGTTCCAAGGCAAATATATTAAGTCATTACCTCTACACGAATCGCAAGTGCTGCTTACCGATAGTGATGAAGAAGTGCGTGTGAGTCTGAAAGTATTCCTCACCCACGATTTCTTTATGGAATTGTTATCTTTTGGGAATGACATGAGAGTCATTGCGCCCAAAAGTTTGATTGATGAATTAAAATCAACTGCTAAGAATATTCTAACCATGTATGAAGAATAGGAATCGCCTCACTGCATTCCTCCCAAAAAAATGCTTTTTTTAATATAAAATTGTTTATCATTATATTAGTAATATAGACGACACCTTGGTTGTGGCCACCATGTACAAGATTTATATGACTACAGATAAAGAAGCTTCATGGCAGATGGTCCGCGATGAAGGACTTGCCATACCGAGCTTCAGTATGTATCAGGGAGAACTGATGGCTTTAAGCAACTTCCAGGACCATTAAACAAGTCCATTTTTATTCTCGTCGGATCATGGAAAAAGTTGGAGTACAAAGGGCAAATGCGGCTATGAAGTCTATGATAAAGTACGGGTCAATCGAAAAGAAACAAAGATCAGTGAAAACGAATCTTACAAAATCATCCCGCAGCCGAAAGAAATCATCGACAAAGAATATGAACGCCCGTTAATGCAGCCCGACAAACTAGTAAGGGTTACTGATAAAGGTGAACAGCTGCTTGATTTTCCTTACCGTCGACAACTGAACTATATTTACCACGATAAGAAAAACCAACTTTATATTGGCGCTGAAGGAACACGCTTTGAATGGTCTGTTAAAGGCAATGAGCGTACTTATCCGACGTCCACAGATACAGCGATCATTTACATCAACAAACTGCCTTTTAACGGACAATAACGAAACAGCACCTAATTATCCGGAAAGAACAAGCGAATAATCGTCCCCTTGCCCAGCTTACTGGAGAGATTAACGTTACCGTCCAGACGTTCCATCAACTCTTTGACTAAGGAGAGCCCTATGCCCGATCCCTTTGCTTCAAGCGCATTGGTTCCGCGCTCATGGGCTTTAAAAATGACATCCAGGTCTTCATCAGGAATGCCGATCCCATTATCTTCCAAATAGTAAACAATGCCTTTGCTTGTCTTTTCACTATAGATCGCAAGATAATCCTGCTGGGTATTTTTAGCATATTTCATCGCATTGGAGATCAGATTAAAAAAAATCTGATAAGCGACACCACTGTCTGTATACAGCTTGTAAAGATTTCCCAATCTAAACTCCAACTGTGATGCTGGATAAATAAGTTTTATTTCAGCGATCCATTCAGCGATCTTTTTATCCATTTCTAAGCATTCCTTTACCGGATTGACAGCTCTTATTTTATTTAGCTGCAGGGTTTGATTAATAATAGACTGAATATTCTCTATGGCAGCTTGCATATGATCAAACCATTTTTGTTGAACACCTTCGGGCAGACTTATATTTTTACGTAGCATTTCAGTTCCCATCCTCAGGATAGATAAAGGATTTTTTAAATCATGGGAAAGTGTATTGGACAATAGATCAAGCTTTCTATTGAAAGATATTTGCTCTTTTTGGCTTTCAGTTTTATCATAGGCAAGTTTTCGTTCCGTCACATCCCATGAGGTATGTAAAATGACGTAGGTATTTCCCGATTCGTCCAATAATGCTTGGTATTCGAAATCAAAGTACCGTTTCATAATATTTCTCCCTGACACGATATCTGCTGGAGTATCCTTGGCACGATAGGTAATCCCCGTCTTCCAGACATTTTTCAAAATAGATGAAAACCCTTCCTTTTCAAAACTGGGAAAACAGGCACAAAAAGTATGTCCTAAAATTGAGCTGCTTGCACACCAAGTATCCAGCATTGCCTGGTTGGCAAAGGCAATATTGAGATCCGGACTATCATAAATAGCCGTGGATAAAGGTGACCGTTCTAGAACAGATAAAAAAAAGTGCTCATCAAAAGGCATAGAGAAGGAATTTTATAATCGTGAATTAATAAATATAAGAGAACTCTTGATAAATTGCAACAGAAATGCTGCCATTCTTTATATCCTTTTTTTCGTATCTTAACTTTAAAAAAGTTTAGAGTGAATAAACCAGGAAAAAAATTAGGTTACTTACGTACCAAAAAGGCTGGAGCCAACAGGATGTGGCAAAGAAATTGGAGATATCAGTTCCGCATTTTCAAAAATGGAAACACAAATTACAGATCTTCACCTCTCTTGAATACACCAAATTGCAAAGTTATTTGATTTGACAGCGGTGCAGCTTTTATCTTTTTCTGAAACAGATGACGTAAATGATTATGTTGACGGAATAACTTCAATTCAGCAAATGCTGAAAGAACGGGAAGAGGAAATAATCCAGCTTCAGAAAAAAGTTATCGATCTCTATAGTCAACTGTATAAGGATTGAAACTTCCCCCTTATTCCCAAACTCCCTTCGTTCTTGATCAGAAGCTTGGGGTTAAGAGGTATTGTTTTGATCATACCTTTTTTTATAAGTCTAATGTTTGAAAGATCGAATTCTGAGAGCGGTATTCAGGCACGATATCTTTCACCAGCTGCACCAATTTCATTTTATCGGTGTTCGGATCGGCGGTTTTCGCCAGCGCACACAATTGCTCTATTCTCGCCTTTTGCACATCCAAATCGGGTGTATTCACCTTTGCGATCATGATCTTTTCGTGATAGGTCTTCTCGGTGTTTTCGCCATTCGCCAGCAGCTCCTCAAAAATTTTCTCTCCCGGGCGCAGACCGACGAACTTAATATCAATATCTTCAGGGTAGTTGTAGCCCTTTAAACGGATCATCTGTTTGGCGAGATCTATGATCTTGACCGGCTCACCCATATCAAAAACAAATATTTCCCCACCTTTACCCATTACTGCAGCTTCCTGCACCAATTGACAAGCTTCGGGTATGGTCATAAAATAGCGGGTAATATTTGGATCGGTAATGGTGAGCGGCCCTCCTTTGAGCATCTGCTTTTCAAATAGCGGGATGACCGAACCATTAGAACCCAATACATTGCCAAAGCGCGTCACGATAAAGTTCGTTTTGGAGTTGCTATTGACGGTGGATATCGCAATTTCAGCGACACGTTTTGTTGCTCCCATCACATTTGTCGGATTCACGGCTTTATCCGTAGACACCATCACAAATTTAGATACCCCATACTTGTCCGCCAATTGTGCCACATTATAAGATCCCCATACATTCGTTAAAATTGATTCGTAAGGATTGGCCTCCATCAGCGGAACATGCTTATATGCTGCAGCATGAAACACGTAAGTCGGTCCGTAAACCTGGAACAAAGTTTCCATAAATAGCGCATCCCTGACATTACCTACCATAAACAGGCACCGATCAAAATTTGCCGACGCGCTCAGTTCCTGCTGAATATCATACAGCGCAGATTCTGCCTGATCCACTACGATCAGCTGTTTGAGATCCGTATGTGCAAGCTGTCGCACCAGTTCACCACCAATTGAACCCGCACCGCCCGTTACCAATACAATTTGATCCTTCATCTCTGCCGCAATGGACGGGTTGTTCAGATCAATGGCTTTTCGCCCCAGTAGATCTTCGATGCGCAAGCTTCGGATCTGGCGGGTTGCCACCTCTCCTGCCAACAGACGTGCCGTATCCGGAATAATTTTGACGACTAATGGAATCGGTTCTGCTAGCTTAAAAACGTTATTCAAGCGTTCAGGCGAGCGATTGTCGATAGCAACAATCAGTTCAGCAGCATTACCATGGCGATTAACGAACTCTTTATTCAATTTATTGATATCGTGGATTCTAAAGCCTTGGATACGGTTGCCGATACGATGCGGATTATCGTCCATAATGGCCACAATACGGTATTTGGTCCGCGATGTTGTATGGATAAAATGAAAGGTGGTATTGCCCATGTTTCCTGCGCCAAAAAGAATCACGGGAATACGGTTATCCTTACCTCCCCACATCAGCTCATGGTACAATGCCCGATAAAGCACGCGACTAAACGTCATTCCAAATCCCGCTATCAGTGCATGAAAAAGCAGCTGGGTATCAGAAAAAGGAAAGGCTTCATGTAAGAAAGAAGGCTGCGTCCATTCCAGTAGCTTGCATACAAGGACCGAAGCAAAATAGGCCATCCCAATCGCAAATACCATCCGTTGTAATTCGCGGAGACCGGTTTTATGGATAACCCCCTTAAATGTTCCGAGCGCAAGAAAGCAGATCACATAAATGGTAGAGACCAAAATGAGTTGTATGCGCAACGCATCAGGCTCAACGCCACCCCTGTGTTTGAAGATGAGCACATAGCTGGCAAGAAAGGACACCACTACTATGATCATATCTATTAAAAGAATGACCCAACGTGGCTTGTTAACGGACAAGCCCTCCCTCCATAAATTACTCATTTAAAATGCATTAAGGTTCCCTTTCGATGTTTAAGTTTGCGTAAATGTACCAATAAGTTGGCATATAAACGGTAAAAGTTCTCTTAATATATAGGAGAACTTTACATGTACATAAAGATATAGTATTATCTAAAAATCCAGATAAATGCTTTCATCAACCACCTTCTTCTCCGGCCATAAGCGTTGCGGATAGTTTCCGCGCTCAATTAATTGATGAATACTTTGTTGAACCTGATCCTTATCTTCCTTATACGTCACACCAAACCACTTTGCATCGGTGGGAAGCACAGAGAAGTTCGCAATACCTTGTTTTACCATATAATCTGGCAAATCGGGGATAAAAAATTCCGCTTTGGGGTTCTCGTGATTTTGCTCCACAAAATCAGGAAATAATGCACGTGCAATTTCAAATATTTTGGGTGTAAATCCCCAAAAATTCATCGACACCCTGGTGTTTTCAGGTAACACGGTTTCTTGCTCTCCCTGCGCGTAGACGATATCGCTCGCTTTTCGATAGATGTTAGTCCTCTCCGTAACGCTCTGTAAATGATTCGTAGCATTCACTTCACATACACCACGCGAGACGTAGCCAAAGTCAGAAAGCGTATTTCCAACCTCAAATCCAACTAATGCCATTTCGGTATCATTGGCTTGATGCTGTAAAAAAGTGGCCATTTTCTGAAAGGCATCATAGCCGTAAAAGTCATCCGCGTTGATCACACAGAATGGTCTATCCACCTCTTGCTCCGCACTCATTACGGCATGTCCCGTTCCCCAAGGCTTTTGACGTTCGACAACGCGATCCACACCAAATTTTTTTAAGTCAAAATCCTGATAGGCGTAAGCAACTTCAACGGAGTCTGGGAGCTTATCCCCTACATTCGTTTTCATCACCTCCAAAAATTCCTCCCGAATGACAAATACGACTTTTCCAAAGCCAGCCTTTATCGCATCATAAATTGAATAATCGATAATTTTTTCACCAAAGGGGCCAAAGCACTCTACCTGTTTTGCCGAACCATAGCGGCTGGCCATTCCGGCAGCCAAGATCACTAAAATTGGCTTCTTGGAATACATTTCATTTCTTAGCATGACGATTTGATCTTTCTGTTTGTTTGTTGTTTTAAATATCACTTTGTATACTACACGATAAACGTTATAATACACTATTATTTTATTTGTTTGTATTTGAAAATTTATAGGATAAATAGCAGCATAAAATAACAAAACATATGCCACTATATGTTGGTTCCCGTTAATAAACTATGAATAATTGATTAAAAAGAACCCTATAGGACCCTAAAATAGTGATGCCTCATCTTTTGTAAAGAGAGGCATCACCAAGAACCTTTTTATATTTACAGTTTCTCTTCTTTTGTTGTTCCTTCAGCCTTATTTCCCTCAAGCTCTTCCGCCTTTACGCCTTTCGGATTGCTCCATAGTTTCTTTTTATAGGCATCCAGCTTCTCCTCCACTTTTTTACCGTCCAGCTGCTGGCCCCCATTTTCCGTATCTTTCAGATTTTGCAACATACCAGGCGATGATTCCCTCACGATTGTACTTGCAAATTTGTTCTGTACAAAGAAATCGTCCATGGTCATATCATACAGACCCTTATCCGGATCAGAAATATCGACCTGTATCAAACTATAACGCAATTGTGGAAAATACAACCAGAATGCTGGCGTTGCCCCCACAGATTCTGCTAATTCTGCTGAAGTGGTGATATTCATTAAGGGTGCCACACCAATAATGCGTGTCTCCAATCGGCTACGTTGCTTATCAAAGAAAATATCCTCCTTTACTCTAAATTTAGTCACACGCGCCGGATCAAACTCATTCAGCGCCATTTTGGAATCAATCTGATTACCCTCACCATCAAAAATCGGGACAAGTACACTATCCGCAAATCGAGCCATCCCCTCTTGCGCACTTAATCTCCCTTTGAACGAATCATCATCCGGACTATAGAGTGACAATTTTCCTTTTTCAATGGCTTTCATGATCACTTCAATCAATGAGTTGCCTGGTACCGCCAATAAATTATTTTTTTCATCCTTAAGGTCGATATCGCGCCATACACGCTTATAAAACCGGATATTCTTTTTATTCACTTCGGGGTAAGCAAACGGCACAGCATCTTCCATACTATTCGCCTGATAAAAGCCATCTTCCAATGGAATGGTATCCTGAATTACCTCCCCCGCAGGGATAGGCGTTGAAGCACCCGTTTGCAACATCCGCTGTTGCGCAGGTACAGTATCTATTGTGGTTTCTTGTTGCGCGAACAATGACCCAATTCCAAAAGCCATCGCCGCTATCAATACTATTTCTTTTTTCATCGTTATCGATATTTATATATAGAACAGCGAATTAATATTTACGTGTTTTACTTTGTACGGTTGGCATTTCAAACGCCGACATCACACAACGGAAACCAATGTAAGAATGCGGTTCATAATCTACCGAGTAATTTCGGGTTTCACTATTTAACTGTTCACCATTATCTTTCCAAGATCCGCCGCGCACCACTTTACGTTTCAACGCATCGCCGTCTTTCTCATCAGCATCGTAGAGTAGCGCAGGATTTAAGTCATTCACAAAAACAACTGCAGAGGGACTATAAGCATCTAGCGTCCACTCCGACACGTTACCAGCCATATTATAGACACCAAAAGCATTTGGCATATACGACTTCACAGGAAGCGTAAACGTCGCACCATCACGGGAATATGTCCCTTCACCTTGTTTAAAATTGACAGCCAGTTTCTTTTTACCTTCTGTTCCATCAATGGTCATGCGTGATCCCGCAATCGTATCTTGAGGATCCAACTTACCCGATGCCGCATATTGCCATTGTGCTTCTGTTGGCAAGCTCAAGCTAAGCTGATACCCATTGAGATAAGAATTTTTCAATACCGTAGCGGCCATCTCATTTGCACGCCAATCGGTAAACGCACGCGCCTGTCTCCAAGTAACCCCCACTACCGGATAATAATCAAACGAGGGATGAGTAAAGTAATTCGCATCTAGCGATGCAAGTTGCGCATTCGGAAAATCTTTTGTCCATATATCTTCAACGGGCATTACTGCCACAGTATCCGTTACATATTTCTTTTTTACATTCCCTTTTGACTGAAGGTAAGAGAAACGATATCTAATCATCTCCGGATTGAGTGCTCGTCTATTCCCCTGCATTTCAAGCATAGGGGCGATACGCTCCTGGATAGCAGGATCGTTACTTTTCCAAATTGGTGATATCTTTTTTACTTTCGCCCAATTGATCCGCTTTTGTCCTACCTGTTCGCCTGCAATATCCAAAAAATATTGGTCATCATTTAAATAATCCGTTACAGCGACGGAGTCTGCCACCCAGTTAACAAATTCACGGTATTGTTTATTGGTTACTTCGGCTTCGTCAATAAAAAATGCACTCACACTCACATTTTTCCCTACGTTTCCGCTATCCAATGATCCTTTGAACAAAATCGTTCCCGAGGGGATATACACCATTCCAGGAGGAGGGGGTAATTTTCCGCCTTTAAAAGCATTTACTTTCGGTGCTTTATACATCGCAGTATTCGATTTACACGCCGTAAAACCGATTAAGATCGCTAAACAAAAAAGCCCAAGCAGGCGGTTGCCATTGTACTTCTTACGTATATTCATTATTTTTTCCATTTAGATATTAAACTGGCCTATTTACGATTGAACAATGCGTATTTCACACCTACAGAAACAAAGCCATATTGATCGTTATTCTTATTGATAATACCATCCAAGTTATCGTTAAAGGTTAGTGTATGTTGATAGTTAACATTAATTGCCCATTGTGGTCCATAGAGTGTCCGTCCGAAAGGGATATCAATGCCAACATTTAAAGGCACTACAAAATGAATCTGCCCAAACTTATCTGAAAATTCGCCGCCTTGATCAATGATTGCTTTACGATATTGGGCGGATAGCTGAGTTGCGATTCTATTCTTTACTAAGCCGGCTCCAGCGCCAACGTAAACATTAGATAGAATACGTGATAAGGTATTTGCCTGCAAGGTGTAATAACTATAATTCTTCGCTCCTTCCAAAAATTGACCTACCCGGATTTTACCGTTGACATTTCCTGCGAAATACCGATTCTTAAAGTCGCTTTCATAACCATTGCCTGCCAAGGTTCCTTTCTCGCCATGTAGCCCGACTGATATAAATGGCGTGATCAGATAGTCCAATTCCCCATAAAAGGCGAATTTAGATTCCACATTACCTAAATCTGTCAAATTGATTGTTCCACCAGCGCCTGCTCCAATGCTTACTGGCTTGGAGAATTGTGCAGAAACAGAACTGGATATAAGGCAACACACAGCAATAAAACTAAATAATAGAAGTTTTTTCATTTGGTTGAATGTATTAAGATATTAATAAGAACGGCTTAAGACTTACAATAGTATTACAACAAAAAATCCCAAGCCGTTTTCTACGACTTGGGATTCAACAACAATAAGGCCAAAATTAGTTAATATAGACCTTTATTTTATATTTAAGCGATCTTTCAAATCTTGCCAAACTTTTGCAAGGCCAGTTTTTTTGGTCCCTTTGTCGCCATAGCCATAGCCATAGCCGTACCCATAGCCATAACCCCGAGCGAAGTCCACATCATTGACAACCGATGCAAGATTTTTCAATTTGCCATCTACGTATAGTTCACGCGGCACTTGGAGTAGGCGTTTGTCAAGATAATCTACCCGGGACACATATAAAGTTAAATCGGCATTATGTGCAATTAACAAAGTATCCGTCACTAGACTTACTGGGGCTGTATCCACCAACACATAATCGTAATGTTCACGCGTATACTTGATGACATCGTCAAAGTGTCCATTCATCAATAATTCCGCGGGGTTCGGCGCAATATAACCCGAATAGACCACGTCAAAATCATAGTTACCAGGCTTTTTGATTATAATATTATCCATATCCATATCAGGATTGATCAAGAACTGCGTAATACCCACGTTTGTATGCTGTAGGTGAGACAATCCGAGGTAATCTAAGACTTTAGGACTACGAATATCAGCGCCGATTAAAACCACTTTTTTACCAGACATAGATAAAATCTGAGCAAGATTGGTGGTTACGAAAGATTTCCCTTCTCCAGAAATCGTGGACGTTACAAATACCACTTTAGAAGCATCTTTATTATCAGCTCCAAACATGAAATTCATATTGGTTCGTAAAATACGGAAGGCTTCGGCTAAAGAAGAGCGATCATTTAGATGAACAATTGTATCTTCGGCTGTAGGTATCTCTCCCAATACTGGGATTTTGACAATATCTTCAATGTCTTTACGGGAATGAATTTTGTTGTCCAACAAAAATTTGAGATAGAGTATTATAAAGGGAATTAAAAGGCCAAGCGCCAAAGCACCAAAGAGTACTAATGATTTTTTAGGAGAAACAGGAACTCCATTTTCATAAGCTTCATCAATAATTTTTAAATTATCTGGTGTAGCCGCAGCCTTAACTTCACTTTCCTCTCTCTTTTGTAATAATAGCAGATATAGAGACTCTACGATTTGCTGTTGTCTTGAAATCTTTTTAAATCCTTGCTCTTGGTTAGGAATCGAGCTAATCCTATTTTTTATTTCATTAGATTTTTGCTGAATACTATTTAGGGCTAATTTGGTTACTCGTTGGTAATTTCTTAGCGATTGCCGGATATTATTGCTGCTTTCAGCTATATTCTCATTCAATGCTACAACGGTTGGATTCTGATCAGAAGCAGATTTTAATAAATCGTCACGTTCCAAAACCAACTTATTATATGCTTCTATTGAACCCGCAATTGAAGCATCTTGCAAACCTATATTAGAAGGAAGCAATTTCCCCACTTCTTGACTTTTTAGATAATCATTCATATGGTCGACTAATTGGAGCTGAGTTTTATACTCTAGCACCTTTTTATCATTATCCGAAGCCGTATTTAAAAAGACACCTGCTTCAGTTGCCATATCAACCATTGAATTTGCGGATTTAAACTCAGCTGCTTGTTCATCCGCTCCCGATAGGTCTTTTGAAATCAACATCAATCGTTTATTAATAAAATCAGATGTCGCTCTCGTCATACGTAATTTATCGTTAGTCAAATCCTCATTATAAATTTCGATCAAGGAATTTAAAATCAATTTAGCTTTTTTGCCAAGCGTTGAAACCATTGAAAAGTTCACAATATACGATTGTGCCTCTTTACTTGGTGAGATATTTATTGATTTTAGGTTAGCGTCTATTGCCCAATTAATTGGTAAGACATTTACGATATACTCCGCATTTTCATCACCTCTATTTTTTCCATATTTTCGAAAAATAAAAATGTTCTTTCCAATTTTAATAGGCTTTTCATAGTCAACAACAATTTTTTCCTTAGACTCTAAATTAGTGACAGTTAGTCTTCCTTTATTAACAATCACCTTCAAGTCAGCTTTTATACTATCTTGATTGCCTTGCGTTTGTAAAATAAAGGGCATATCTCTCTCCAAAATTTCCGAAGAACGAATATTCCCTTTAACTGTATAAATTACGTTTAAGTGATGCTTATCGACTACTTTCCGCATTAATCGTCTTGAAGAAAGTACTTCTATTTGATCAGTCACGAAAGCAGCTCTCGTTCCTCCTAACCCCATACTACTTGTCAATTCTGCAATACCTGCCAATTCCCCTGCCGAAGCACTTTTTTCGTCTTTCAATAAAATCTTCGCCGTGGTACTATAGGTCTTTTGAGCATATCGTAAATAAACAGAAGCAAGAGCCAATGCTAATATTACTGCGAAAACAAACCATTTCCAATAAAATGCATATTGTTCAAATATTTGTCTTAAATTGATATCCTCTTCTTTTTCTCTTATTTCTACAGGGTTCTGTTCCATTATATTCATTAACGAGTCAATACTGAAATTACTGTGATCAATAAACTGGCAATCGAAATTATTATATTTGTATTCGCCCCAAGCTTAGAATTATTAATTTGAGCCTTGTTCGGCTCTACATAAATCACATCATTTTGAGCTAAATAATAGTATGGCGAATTAAGGGTACTTTGCTTAGTTAAATCCAAGCGTTGCATGGTTTTTTGTCCATCTACTTCACGTATTAGCAAAATATTCTCTCTTACTCCTCTTATGGTTAAATCACCTGCCATCCCTAATGCTTCCAACACGGTAACTCTCTCAGTGGGCATAATAAATGATCCAGGGCGTGTAACTTCTCCCAGAACTGACACCCTAAAATTATTGAAGTTTATATTAACTCCTGGATCTTTAATATATTTCTCCAATTCCGAACGAATTTTTTCAATTGCTTCAATACGTGTTAATCCTTCCAATCTAACTTTTCCTAACATCGGCATGACTACATCGCCATAATTATCCACTGTATAGGTCGGCCGCAATGCCATATCAGTTTGTTGGGATAAATTGCTAGACATCATCGTGCTAAGGGGATTAAATGGAGCCGTTACTTTGGGATCTGATGCTGTTACCACTATTGTCAAAATATCATTCTTCTGAATTTTAGGAACATACTGCTCAAACAAGGTATTTATTTGAGTTGAATCGGGTTGTAAATACACCATATTTTTACGTGAACCACAAGAACAAAATATGAAAAGGCATACTATAGACAAACTTAATAATATGCTATGCTTTGAAACTACTTGCATTTTATCTTAAATTATAAATAAATTCAATTTAATACCTACAAAAATATATTTTTTTATCCATACAACCTTTAAAAACGGCAACTAAAATAGTACCTGCTTAAAATTGTCTCACACTAGCAACATCTATGCCTAAAATTATAATTATTATGAATATAGAATTTGGACAAACAAATACTTTTCATCATTACCCATAAACGTATAATGAATGAATGATTCAAAACATAAAATTCAATATTATTCATACTAACAAAGTAAAATAGTGATCGAATAATAAAAAAAGCTTTTAATTTTAAATAAAAGCTTTTTTCAATTTTATTTATGGAAAGCCAATTTTATTTTCTTTCGAATACGTTGTTTATCCTCTTCAGTTAGGTTTGAACCTGATGGCAAACAAAGTCCTGTATCAAACAATCTTTCAGCAACATTACTTCCATAATATGGCGAGTTCTTAAATACAGGCTGAAGATGCATCGGCTTCCATAAAGGACGCGATTCAATGTTGTCTTCCAAAAGCGCGAGACGCAAATCCTCTCTCGAAATACCTGCCACCGCCTCATCAATAGTTATGGCAGCTAGCCAATGATTGGAAAAAAAGTCTTCAGTAGGTGCTCTTAAAACATTGACACCCTCGATATCAGCAAATAGGTCCGAATAGAACTCTGTCATTGTACGACGAGCCTCAATCCGATTTACTAATACCTCCATTTGGCCTCTTCCTATACCTGCACAAATATTGGACATCCTATAGTTATAACCAATATGTGAATGTTGATAGTGAGGAGCATCGTCACGTGCTTGTGTAGAAAGGAAAACGGCTTGATCTTTATCTTCTTTTGTATGGCATACCAAAGCTCCTCCTCCTGAAGTTGTGATAATCTTATTACCGTTAAAGCTTAATACTCCGAAACGTCCAAAAGTACCACAAGCCTTCCCTTTGTATTTAGAGCCCAATGCCTCAGCTGCATCCTCTATTACTGGAATATCAAACTCACTAGCCACAGACAATATCTCGTCCATTTTTGCAGGCATCCCATAAAGATGAACCACCACAATTGCCTTTGGCTTCTTCCCATTAGCAAAACGATCTTTTATCGCTTCTTTCAAAGCAACCGGACACATATTCCAAGTATCGGCTTCTGAGTCTACAAAAACTGGTATAGCACCTTGATAGGCGATTGGATTAGCTGACGCAGAAAAAGTCATGGACTGACAAATCACTTCGTCTCCGTAATTTACATCGCATTCGATTAAGGCCAAATGCAAAGCTGCTGTACCTGCCGAAAGGGCTGCAACCTGAACACCAGCATTTAGAAATTTTTCTAAATCTTCTTCAAAGCCGTTGACATTGGGGCCTAGTGGAGCTACCCAATTATGGTCAAATGCTTCATGGATGTACTTTAATTCATTCCCCCCCATGTGAGGAGAGGATAGCCATATTTTATGTGACATAGTGGTAAAAATTAACGTTAATTCTTTATTATTCTTCCAGGATTACCCACCACGGTACATCCATCTGGTATATCTTTAATAATTACTGCTCCAGCACCTATCTTCACCCATTTTCCAATTGTTATACCTTGGATTACACAGGCGCCAATTCCTATATGTGTACCTTCTCCCACGCGTACATTTCCAGCTAATGCGACATTTGGAGATAAATGTACAAAATCTTCTATGACACAATCGTGATCTATGCAAGCATTCGTATTGACAATACAGTGTTGACCAACACTTACATCGACGTTAATAGTTGCACCAGCCATCACCACTGTACCATCTCCTAAACTACTGCGGTTAGACATATTCGCGCTTGGATGTACTAGGGTTAGATAAATCGATGATTCGATCTCATTTACAATTTTCTTTCTTACCTCATTATTTCCAATAGCTATAACAAATTCAACAGCATATTTAGGGTTCTCGTGATAAACTGGGTATCCCAGTAAAGATGATTTATTTAAATCGGTATCGATAAATCCTTCTATCTTCAAATCATTGCTTTCAGCAATTTCTGCTATTACTTTTCCGTGTCCACTTGCTCCGAATAAATACATTATTTAAAATTAATTATTTCCATTAAAGGGTTCTATGGTAACATGTCCATCTGCTGAAATGCCCTCCCGTTGAAATACCTTTTTGAACGTTGTAAAGAATACTTTCAAATCTATAAGAAAGCTGACGTGGTCTACATACCAAACATCAAGTTCAAATTTCTTCTCCCAAGAAATAGCATTTCGACCATTCACTTGTGCCCATCCCGTGATTCCAGGTCGTACCTCATGACGTCGGCGTTGATCTTGACTGTAAAGCGGTAAATATTGAATTAGGAGAGGTCTAGGTCCAATAAGGGACATATCTCCTTTTAGAACATTTATCAGTTGAGGGAGCTCGTCTAGCGAAGTCTTACGAACAAAGGCGCCAATAGTAGTTAAGCGTTCTGCATCAGATAGGAGACTACCATCGGCTGCTTTTTTATCGTTCATTGTTTTAAATTTAATAATTTTAAATATCCTTTCATTCCGTCCCGGACGAGATTGAAAGAAAAATGGCTTCCCTGAGTTTGCGAAAAATAGACCAATAGTAACAACAATAAAAATTGGGGATAATATCAATAATCCAATCAATGCGCTTAAGAAGTCTAGCAAACGTTTAAAAAAATATTTATACATTTTAATTTACAACTTTTATATTTGACGATTCAATAATTGAAAATTTAATCTTTCGATTTTAAAAACCATCTTTCGAAATAGAAATACCTTATATGCGAGACAATTAATGATGTAAAAAAACAGAAGCAAAAATCACTATTGCATTTAAAACACTTAATTCAAAAATTCTAAAGTCCAAATAATGACTTAACAAAATTATAATTAGTGGGTGATACACATATAAACCAAAAGACAATTTCCCTATATAAGAAAAACGTTGGTTTTCTAAATTTATAACCCTATTTTTTACATTTACCTGCCCGTCACTTATGCCAAAAGTCACCAGTGCTAAATTAATATGTGAAAACAATCCCCTAATGCCGCAATAGTTCGTATTCCATTTAATCCTGAGAGGAAAACAATCTGATTTTTCATTCTGAATAAATTAACATAATTTTTCAATCAAAGTTATCCTCTGTAATTAGCTAATAAAACTTTGTATTCTTCTAATAATGCGTTCCACACAACATTTTGTTCATAACGATCAGCTATCATTTTCCTTGAATTAGCTTTCAATTTATTATAATATTGTTTATCATCAAGTAATCTTAACAAAGCCACACAAATTGCTGCCGAATCTTTAACTGGTATTATTGTACCATTAACACCTTCTAAAATTATTTCATTGCAGCCATTTATATTGGATACAATTGCAGGCAGTTCCATTGCGCCAGCTTGCATAACTACATTGGGAAAGCCCTCTCTGTAACTGGGAAATACTAGAGCATCTGAAATGGCAAAATAAGACCTGACATCTTTTTGAAATCCTACCGAAATGATATTAGGATTAGTTTCAATTTCTCTTTGCGTATTCTCTTTTACGGGATCAAGATCAGATTCAAAAGGCCCAACTAACAATAATTTCACCTCTGATCTTTCTAACGTTGAAAAAGCTTCTATCAGCTCATTAATGCCCTTATCCCCTACTAAACGCCCTACAAACACAAAAACAAAATCATTCTCATCAATACCCAATGAGGATTTTAATGCTAATCTAGTTTCTTCTGAGATATTATTAACATCATAATATTCTAAATCAATACCATTGACATTTCCATTTGCTAAAATTTTCAGTGGCTTTGATGTGATTTTAAAACTGATTAGGTCCTTTCTCACCCCCAAGCCTTCTGGATATATATTTGTTGCTGCAGAGCATAATAACTTATCCATGTTTATTAAAATCTTTTGCAAAAAACCTTGTTTTGAAGGAAATATTAAACCTGTAAAAGTGTGAATACGAATAGGAACACCAGCAAATTTTCCAGCTACCATACTTAACAAACCAGCTTTGGGTGTGATAGAATGAACTATTGTAGGTTTTTCCCTTTTAAAAAGCAAGTACAACCTTATTAATGAAATAACATCTCTAAATGGGCTAATTCCTCGCTCCATTTCAACCTTAGAAACCCTAACACCCTCTCTTTCAGACACTTCATCTAATAGTGGGCCAGAAGACGAAACTCCAAGTATATCGAAATATCTTTTGAGAAATCTAAGTTGTCCTTTTAATAAAACATTCAAAGACAGAGGAATTGTTGAAATCCTAATTACTTTCATTATTTAATACAAGCTTTTAATATCCTCTAATAGCCGATTTCTACTAGCAGTAACTAAATTCATTGAAGATGATAAAGAATTTTTAATTTGATCATAATTTCTGACTGCATCATCAAACATTTCAACAAGTTGCAACGGCTCTACTTCATGAATTTGCACAACATAGTTGTTCAAATTAAAATCTCCCATAATCCCCTTTGCTTTGTTTCCTCCGTAACCGATTGCAATTGAAGGCACTAAAGATGTTAACGAGAAAATAATAGAATGAAATCTCGTACCGACAAAGAAATAAAAATTTGAGTATACGGCCTTTAAAACTGGGCATGTTAAATTTTCATTAATCCATATTAAATTTTCATGTGTAACTCTCTTTAATAAATCTCTTATTGCATTCCGATCATCTTCATGAGAGTTTGGTCCCAAAGACTGATTACAAAGAGCGACTTTATATCCAAGTGCCAAAATATGGCGTGTCAAATTTTCTACGCTTTGAATATATTTCTCGTATAGCTCTTCGGGATTAGATTTCCCAGGAAAACGCCAAGGTCTTATCGTAATACCAATAATCTTATCGTCTTTAGTAAGACCATATTTTTCCAAAATGAACTCAGCATCGTTTTGATCTCCTTTTTCCAAAAAGAAACCCAAATCCATTTCTACTGGTATTTTTTTACCCAACAATAAACCCAAACTTTCTGCAGACACATTTTCTCTTGCATAAACAAGATCTAATTTATTAAAGACTGATCTGACTTGCCTTTTTACTGTCAATCCTTCAAAAGGGCCATATGAGTTGGGAAGAAATACAACTTCTTTATTTAACGCCTTAGCTAACCTTACATAGAAAAGAAAATACCACATTAGATAGGGCGCTGTTTTTTCTCCATATGCATGGATAAAGCCGCCCCCTTTCACGAATATTGTCTTTGCTTCGTGAAATTCCAAAACAGTGCGGTACGTTTTTTCATCAAACTCCTTCTTGACCTTATCTAAATTATTACAAATTTTTATCAAATACCGAGTACTTGAGAAATCCATCACAGCGTTTTTCACTTGTTTAAATAGTTCAAGCTTTGATTCCTTTATATGCTCATCAGACTTATGTTGACCTCTTCTGGGATGTTTAAGAATATTTTCTAACAATTTGAATCCATTTTCTTGTGACTGCTTGCACAATAGCTCTCTTTCTTCAATTGTATCTCCAGCATCAAGAATATAGATCTCATCATATAAGCCTGTATCTTTTGCCAATCTCCAACTTTCCCAAACTAGGGCTTGATCACCTTTATTTAAATCGGTCACTCCTGGTACAATTATCGCGTTCATTAGTTAGATTATTATTCAAATATTAAATATTAAAAATCAATAGTTTTACTATTACCTATGCTTTGTTTAAATTCTTATTTATCGCGGTCTTTTTAGTGCGAGTTATATAAAAATACAATAACACTCCAAATGGAAATGCTAAAACTGTGGTTAACTTATATCTCGTTTTTTTTAAAAATCCCCAATCCTTCGCTATTAAAGAAGAAGAAACATAATGAATTGCATTTTTGAAACGTTCCTTATAATTTAATGCGTATTTCATTTTTGCCAATCGATAAAATGCGAAAGATTTCGGACTTGTTCGATATTGATTTATCAATCCTTTCGACAAACCGTCTTCCATATATTCTACAATACAAAACACTTCATTAAACAACAATAACTTATGCTCCTGTTCTATCAGCAAATATAGATAGCTGGTAATTGGAAATTTTTCATTGTCAAAAAATGGGTAGGGAAGATATTTGTTAAATACTCTTCTATTATGTACGAATTTTTTATCCCCTGTTACCTTATGAAAAGTATATAATTCGGAAAATCTGCATTCCTTAATTTCTGGCAATTTCGTTCCGATAATTTGCCCATTTTTATATGCATCAAGGCCGACCATACCTGCCGAATCCGGATAACCGTATTCCTTCCACAACTTCAGAATTTTCTCAATAGCATCATCTGGCATAAAGTCATCTGAATCTATACATACACAAAGTTCCGTTTCCATAATGTAATGGGCAGTATTGTGTGCCCCAACCATTCCCTTATTCGGTTGATAATGGTATTGCATGGATATCCTTTCTTCAGCTAGCCACTTATTGACTAAATCTTTAGTATTATCACTGGAACCATCATCTATAATCAACCAATGAAAATCTTGATTGGATTGTCGACAAAGACTCTCATATAGCTCATGTAAGCAATACGCCCTGTTGTAGGAAGGGGTAAAAACTGTTATTGATTTCATATGTTATTTACTTTTAGCAAAACGTTATTAAACATCTCAACCTGTAAATTGGGAAGATAATTTGCTTCTATAAGTTCTCTTCCATTTGAAGAAATTTCTTTATATATTTCTGGATTATTATAAAGTCTCATTACAGCTGAATAGTAATCGTTAAGATCATTATGATTAGTAATATAACCAGTAAAATTATCTAATATAAAGTCAGTCACTCCACCGACTGGATTGGCAATTACTGGCATTCCGAACGCTAAAGCTTCCATAATAACTCGGGGCAATCCTTCCGTATCTGAAGGATGTATTAAAATATGAGAATCCTTAAATACTTCATAAGGATTCTTATGATTCAATACTATCTCAACTCTATCTGATATTTCTAAATCTTTAATTATATTCTCCACTTTTTTAAGGAAATTGGAAGAAATAGAACTATCATATACACTGCCCATAAGGATCATTTTAAATTGTACATTATTGTCCTTTAATTTTTTAGCTAAGGCGAGAGAAAGCTGCTGACCTTTAGTCGGCAAAAATCCCCCACAATGTAGTATTACAATTGAGTTATCATTTATATTTCTACCATTTTTCTTAAATTCGTCTACCTTTACAGTATCAATTGCATTTGGAACAACAAAAATTTTTTCCATTGGAGCTAGCCCCCCAGTGTAAATAGCCTGCCTAGTTGCTTGTGATACCCCTATAAAATAATCAGCATTATATTTAAATAATAATTTTTTTAATTTTCCTAAAGAATTGAAAGCAAACCATCCTCTCGCGAAATAGGCTATTTTGTAAGTTGCTCCCTTTTTTAATATAGAGTTTGTCTTGATATTATTTACAACTATTACATCTGCGCCAAATTTTTTTGCGACTTTATTTAATTCCTTCCTTAGATTAAACCAATTCAAAATGAAATCAAATATATTTTTTACAATTACCAAAGGATTTTGTGAATTAAAAATGGCAATAGGTCTTTCTCTCTTAATTAAAATATGAATAGGTACTTCTGCTAGATTGACATCTTCAATAAAGTCGCTACAAGTTCCCCAAAAATCAACGATCATTGATTTATGACCATAGTCTTTTAGTCTTTTAGCTAATTCAATGGTACTTTTTCTTGCTCCTCCATGAGCCTGAACAGCCTCTAAAAAAATTATATTCATTGTATTGTTGAGTTTTGTAAAAATGTCTCAATTATTGCATATTCTAAATTTACCTTATCATTATGCCAAACAGCATCAATATCGAAATAACCTAAACATTGGTCATAAACATATGGTTGGAAACCGTAACTAATTTCCACTATTAAAGGATTAGTATTCTCAAAAACAAAATCATACGCAATGCAAGGCATATCCAATTTATGCGAATACTCAAATGCTACTTTAACAGCTGCACGATTAAAATCCTTATCAGGTAAGAACTCAAGCATTCCACTGCCAGAAGCCCTAAAATCATTATATCTCGTATTTCTTTTTAAATAATAACATTTGTTTCCGATTACTATCAACCTGATATCATAAGTCAAATTTGGAATGAACTTCTGAAAATAAATATATCCTTTCTGGTTAGGAAACGCTTTCATCCTACTCGTCGGAAATATAACCTTCCAGCCCCAATAAAATATTCTAAGAAAATTATGAAGAGTTTTTTTGACTTTAAAGCGTTTAACTGTGTCAGTAAATATAGTTTTTTTGTCAAATGAAGGAAACCCTTTATCGAAAGCCTTATTTACGAACTTTCTAGCCTGAAATTTACTCTTCATTAATTTGACATTAATGGAACCTGCCCCACCCGTCAATTTAAAAACAACAGGAAATACTGCCGATTCAATAAAACTCAATGCACATTTCTTATCGTAAAACACGCTACAATCTATTAGGGGTGCATTCAAACTTTCCAATAAATACTTCTGAGAAACTTTGTCATCAAAATGCCAAAATGAAGATTCATTTGGAAACGTGTCAATCCCCATTTCATTAATAGCTCTTAAAAAACTTTTTGCATATAGCATATCCTCAAAGTAATTTTGATTAAAATGCCACATATAATGTGTAATATTATCATTCCTTAATTTGGATATTATTTCATTATCAAAACTATCATAAATAATATACGGAATGTTATTGACCTCCAAATACTCTATCCATCGATCGGAAAAACTTCCCTCTCTATGATGTATACCAATTTTCATACTATATTATCCTAACACCATTTATTCTATAAATACCATAAGACTATCCAGTCCCCTAAAAAATTGTATTTAGTTTTAACTATCTGCTCACACGAAAAAGAGTTGAATGATAGACAGTGTCCCAACTAATATCCTTATCACCTTGTTTCTAACTTAATCCATTTATACAATAGATTACTTCCGGTTAAAAATCTAATAGTACTTAAACTAACGGCAGCACCAATTAAACTAAAATTATATATTAATATTAATGACAGACAGAAACCCACTATTGAAAAAAATAATGTATTCGTCATTACCAACTTATCCATTCTATTCACTATAAAATAGTTAAGCCCAAAAATATTGTATAAAGAATATCCAATAATTCCAATTAAAAGTATATTATAAACATTAGTAGAAATCGAAGTATCCTTTATATTCAGATAGAAGAATATTAGCCATTTAAAACAAAAAGCTAAAAGCACTACAAGAGTAGTTAATACTAGCATAAGCTTAGCATACTTTGTAAAAAAATTCTTTTTACGATTTAGAAATGGAAAGAAAACTCTAGAAACTGTTTCTAAAAGAATGTTTAAAATATTAATTACAGTTAATATGGACTGATACAATCCTACAGTCGCAGAATTTGCCATTAACCCTAGAAAGAAAGTGCTAGTGTTATTATAAATATTAGGTACAAATTGATTAATAAAAATTGGAATATTGCTCTTTACCGACGATAATAAAGTTTTGAATTTAATTGGAACAAACTTCACTTTATATTTCCTCACCATAATATACTGTCCAACAAGTCCTGCAAAAATATAGCCTAAACTTTGTGATAATGGATACACCCAAAAATCTCCAGGCTTCTTAATAAACAAAAATACCATCAATGTGAAGAACAATTTTATGGAAATATTTAATACAGAAATATACTTCATTTTTTCTATACCCTGAAAGAACCATTCAGGAAACAAAGCATAACCAACCAACAATAAAGAACTGTAAAAATATATTAAGCGATTCTCATAAAAAGGAGGGTAAAAAAATACAACCAAAAAAATTATTAATAAAGATAATAATAGGAAAAAGGTTTTAATTAATATAACCTTAGAGTAGATAATGTTTAGTTTATTTGGACTATTCTTAAAAATTGCTACATCTCGTGTAGCAGTAATACGAAAACTAAAATCAGTTACTGATGTGAAATAGGCTATTAGTGAATAAGAAAATACTATGGTACCATATTTCTCAAAACCAATAACTCTGAGTAAGTAAGGTAATGTTATTAGTGGGAGTATCAAAGAGAATAATTGTAAAGTGGATAAAGACAAAAAATTTTCTATTAATGCACTAGCATCCTTATTCTTTATTATACGTTTAAATTTATTGAACATTATTTCAAAATATATGACTCATTTATTTTTAAATTTCTATTTAGCTCTTCCTTCTTTGCATTGGATAAATTCAATGAAACGTTATCTATATCAACATTGACACTATGAGCAACTCCCCTATATGTACGAATTCGAGCTAATTCATTATTTAAAGACCTGAAATTTGTGACAGATATATTTCCCGTCAACTTAGGATAATTGCCTTTTTTAACCTCTCGAGTCACGCTTATTCCTAAACCAATTTTAGAACCGGTATCTACAAAATTATGTATTGCAACTGATATATTTCTCTGTATACTTCCTAACATATTGCCTGGCGATATTATTACTCCGAAATATCCATTTTTAAAAGTCTCGATATTACGTAATTCCACATTACTAATCAAATAATTATTATTATCTGGTTCTATATCTATACCAGCTTCTGGACTATGCCCAACTGTATTTGATATATAAGCTTTATCAATTATCAAACCCTTTACCGCTCCAATTGTAATACCATTTCGGCGATTTTTATTAATGATAATATTCCTTAAAGAAATATTCTCCGAACTGATATTGTTACGACCACCTATACAAATTCCATCTCCCCAACATCGCTCAATATTTGCACCATAAACACTTATATTACTACTCGAAATAATATAAATACCCATCCCCCATTGGCCAGAATCAGATAGATGTCTATCTCGATCGCCAACTATATTTGGATAGTATACCTCGACATTTTTAATGCTTTTTAACATTAATATTCCATATCTATCTCTATTAGTTGGTCTAAGAATAATTTGGGAATTTTGTTGAAACAATATTTTTTGATTAGAATGTAAAGTTAGTCCACTATCATTAATTAATACAGGAAAATCCGGCATTATAATATTACTATTCTCATCAATAGCTTTTTGAAGATAAACAGTATAATCAACATTACCACTTTTAGAATAATTTTTAGGAAGATATCTTTCTGCTCCAATCGCATTACTAAATAACCTCTTTTTAACAGAATTATACTCTGATTGTGAGAATCTATTAAAATTTTGAGCCTTTCCATAATTGAAAGTTGCAAAAATTAGAATTATTAAAAAGAAGTTTTTCATTGCAGAAATTTTATTCGGTACAAAAATTTGAATAGAGGTATAAATATTACTAAACTCATAAACAATGTGGCGCTTAAAGAGCCTAGATTAATCATCATCAGTAGAGAACAAGAAAAAGCTAGTGTAAAATATAAACAGTATAAGACTATCCTCTTTTCCATTGAGGCAATGGATTCAAATCTAAAAGCCAAAAATGTTATTAAAACCGTATAAATAAAAAACGATAAAAAAGACCAATGAAAGAGGCCGGAAATTGAAATAGGAACAATTTGGTCTCTACTTCCAAACACACCATAAATTTCAGCATTAAATTTATACAAAGTTTTAAAATTCTCATCCGCAAATGAGGATAACAGTGGAATGTTTTGAAAAATATCTGATGTCAGATATTTTACTCTATCTCCCATACTGAGATTGTTTGAAAAATACGAGTCGATTCCTATTGAATAGTTTATTAATCCCCCGAAATAAGCGTTTAATTGACTTAAGGATAGAAATCCACTTAATCCATCTGATGAGATTTCACTTTCTGCAAATTTAGAAAATGAAATAATTGACATAACAATGGAGAAACCAACAGCAGATATTATCAAAATATTTTTCCTATATCTAGGATATTGGTTTACAATAATCAACAGTAATGGCAATGAAGCAAAAACAATACTAAAACGACTTACCCCTACCACTATAGAGGCATTTAATAAGAGCAAAACAAAGGAATAAAATACCTTAAATTTATTCTTTATTTTAAACCTTTGAATACAAGAAAAAATAAAAATAAATATAAACATTCGGATAATCGGAAATGTTATACTTGCCAGCGGCGATATAGCATCTAAATCTCCTTTGTTCTTTAACTCCAAATATTTACTTAAATCCCAAACAAAGCTTAATTTCTGAATAAATGAAGTATTTACAGCTAAAAAACCTAACATAAATAAAAGAATCGAAAAACTCTTGAAGTTAATCCGCAATGTTTTTACCTTAAATGCACTATAATCTATTTTCTTGGCCGGGATGTTTTTCAATACAATAAAAACTACTAATAACTCAAAAGCAAACATACCTACTGCGTAATCCGCGTTTTGCGTATATCGACCAGCATGGAAATCACTAAATGGAAATAATGCAGGTAAAAAAAAGTATCTAATTATTTGCTGAAAGAGTATGATCCAAAAAACTAAATATCCAAAAAGGCGAGGTAAGCTTCGATACAAGAAAATTAGGTATATACCAAATGACAATGGGAGAATATAGATATTTCTATAGTAAGGGTCTTCATAAGCAGTAAACAAAAAAACACCTAATACTATTGAAAGCACTGCAAATAGCATTAAAACTATTCTATTTTTACTTGACACAATCTCTCCCATGCTATTACCTATTATAGTTTAGAATCAGCCAATTCTGAAACTACCCCTTTTACGTCGTAAATAATGGAGTTTTCCTTCTTTAAATTTTCAAAATCAATATTTAAAAACTCATTGTGGGCTACACCTAATACAACGGCATCAAATCTTTTATTTGGCAACTCCCGAACGCTTTCAATATCATACTCATGTTTTACTTCAGCAGGATTTGCCCAATGATCATATGTCGTTACTTTAATTCCATAGTCTTCCAACGCGCGGATCACATCCACAATCTTGGTATTGCGAACATCAGGACAATTTTCTTTAAAGGTTACGCCTAGCATCAATACTTCGGCACCGTTAACATTAATTCCCTTTTTGATCATACATTTGACAACCTGAGAAGCGACATATTCGCCCATCGAATCATTTAAACGACGGCCAGCCAAAATAATCTCCGGGTGATAGCCATGCTCTTGTGCTTTCTGTGCCAAATAATAAGGGTCTACACCAATACAGTGTCCACCTACCAACCCTGGTTTAAAGGGCAAAAAGTTCCATTTGGTACCTGCTGCCTCCAATACGGCATGGGTATCAATATTTAAAATATTGAAGATCTTTGCCAATTCATTCACAAAAGCGATATTAATGTCACGTTGTGAATTCTCAATCACCTTAGCGGCTTCAGCAACTTTAATACATGGCGCTAAGTGTGTACCTGCAGTAATCACTTCTTTATATACAGCGTCCACTTCAGCCCCGATCTCAGGTGTCGAACCCGATGTTACTTTTAATATTTTCTCAACGGTATGTTGTTTATCGCCTGGATTGATGCGCTCTGGGGAATAACCTGCAAAGAAATCTTCATTGAATTTTAAGCCGGAAATCTTTTCTAAAACTGGAATACACTCTTCTTCTGTAACACCGGGGTAAACAGTCGATTCGTAAACAACAATATCGCCTTTCTTCAACACTTTACCTACAGTTTCAGAAGCTTTGTATAGCGGTGTCAAGTCCGGGCGGTTATTTTTATCAACCGGTGTAGGGACAGTAACCACATAGAAATTTGCGTCTGCTATATCAGCTAACTGATTGGAACAGAATAAACCAGTTGTATTGGTTGAAAAAGGGTTTTCACTCACCAATGCAGCTTGAAGTATATCATCTTCCACTTCCAATGTTAAATCTTTACCAGCACGCAATTCATCAATACGTTTTTGGTTGATATCAAATCCTAATACTGGAAATTTTGTTGCAAACAGTCTCGCTAAGGGTAAGCCTACATAGCCTAATCCAATGACAGCAATTTTTTTCATTTATATTTTGAGTTTATAATGATTAAATCTTTATTTTAAGTTATCCCAATACCACTTTACCGCCTCTTTCAATCCTTCACGAATCACGTGAGTAGGCTCGTAGCCTAATAATTGACGGGCTTTGTCAATTGACGCCAACGAATGCGGAATATCGCCCTGTCTATTCGGTCCATGAACGATTTCAACCTTTGCAATTTCAGTGTCGTACTCGGTCAAAAATTCTTTTAGATAGCCAACCAATTGGTTTAACGTGGTACGATCGCCTACAGCCGTGTTATACACCGTATTAATGGCGTCTGGATTGGTTGTTGTCATTGCACGTTCATTCATCTGGATCACATTATCGACATAGGTAAAATCACGGGAATAATCACCTGCACCGTTTATCACAGGACTCTCGTAGTTCATAAATTTCTTTACAAATAATGGAATCACTGCAGCGTAGGCACCATTTGGGTCCTGACGTCGGCCAAATACATTAAAGTAGCGCAAACCAATCGTCTCCAAACCATAGGTTTTCGAAAAAATATCTGCATATAATTCATTGACGTATTTGGTAATGGCATAGGGAGATAGTGGCTTTCCAATCACATCTTCCACTTTCGGAAGACTCGCAGAATCACCATACGTTGACGAAGAAGCGGCATAGATAAAACGCTTTACCCCAGCATCACGTGCTGCAACCAACATATTTAAAAACCCTGTAACATTGACCTCATTGGAAGTTTGAGGATCTTTAATCGAACGTGGAACCGATCCCAAAGCGGCCTGGTGCAATACATAGTCTACCCCTTCAACAGCTTTTTGGCAATCTTCATTATTCCGAATATCGCCCTCAATTAAGGTAAAATTTGGATTGTCTGCGTGCTGCGCAATATTGTGACGGTGACCCGTAGCGAAATTGTCCAACACCACCACTTGATGGTTTTTACCTAAAAAATGTTCTACGAGATTTGAACCTATAAAACCGGCCCCACCGGTGATTAATATTTTACTCATCTTTTGAAGTAATTATATGGTAGAATGATTTGTATATAAAATAATATAACGTTGTTCTTCAATAGTCTTCTGAAAAGAAAGATTGACCTGCTTTCCCATTTTTTTTCCAACCTTGTCCGCTAACAGCAATAAATATGCCTGATTTAGATTTTCCCCCAAAATTAACACATCTATTTTACCCGAATCTATGCCCTCAGCATAGTCGCCAACCAAGCTAACTTCCTGTATATCGCCCGCTTTACCTAGGATATTATCGACAATGTCATCAATCCCCAAATAGGTATGAATTAATTTCTGAAGGGGAGCAAATAAAGAATGTTTTGTATTGGCACGGTATAGTATTTTATTTTTAGCTGTACTTTTTTCTAAATAGCCCGCTTCGGACAGTTGGTTCAGTTCTTTTCGTATGGCATTGGTCGATTCTTGAAATTCGTCAGCCAGCCCCCGCAAATGGGATTGATTGCTAGCCGAGACAAAAAACTTAATCAGTAATTTCAATCGCGTCTTCGATGTAATTAACGTGTCTAGCATGGTATAGTTCAGATTGAGTAACAAAAGTACTCAATCTGCTTTTATTTATCAAATTAAATTAGTGTTAAACAATCATCAATTTACTAACTACCAATCGCATAATAGTCAAAACCTAAGTTTTTTAACTGCTCACTGTTCAATAACTTCCGTCCATCAAACACAAACGAAGGCTTTTTCATCATGTGTTTGATCGCCTCCCAGTCATAACTTCTAAATTCGTCCCACTCCGTCAATACAGCCACAGCATGCGCATCCTCTAACGCTTCATAAGGGTCGTTAACAACAGTTACCAAGCGACGATTATCCTCCGAAGATCGCGTTTTTAGATAATCCAGGTCTTTATAGATCTGCTCTGCAGTTACTTTCGGATCATACACCACAAGCTGCGCTTCCTCGTCCAGCAAGTGATCCGCTACGTATATTGCGGCAGACTCGCGTGTATCGTTGGTATCTTTTTTAAATGCCCAGCCCAAAAACGCAATCTTCTTCCCATTGACCGTATTGTACATGGTCTGAATAATCTTTTCGGCAAAGCGCAGTTTCTGATGATCGTTTAAAATAATCACCTGTTCCCAGTAATCGGCAACAGCGGTCAAATTGTAGCTCCGCGCAATATAGACCAAATTGAGAATATCCTTTTGAAAACAGGATCCTCCAAAACCCACCGATGCTTTTAGAAACTTAGGCCCAATACGGCTATCGTGTCCAATGGCGCGCGATACTTCATCGACATTGGCACCTGTCACTTCACACAGCTCTGATATGGCATTAATCGAAGAAACCCGTTGCGCTAGAAAGGCATTGGCCACCAATTTGGACAATTCAGAAGACCATAGATTTGTGGTGAGTATCCGCTCTTTTGGCACCCACGATTCATAAATCTGCACGAGCGCCTGAATAGCTTCCTCACTCTCCCCCCCGATCAATACGCGGTCAGGCTGGTGTAGATCTGCTACGGCTGTTCCCTCAGCCAAAAACTCGGGGTTGGATAGAATATCAAAATTTACCCCATTACCGGTATCATTCAAAATACTCTTTAACGCCGCAGCGGTACGGACCGGAAGGGTCGATTTTTCGACAACAATCTTATCCCCTTTGGCCACTTGGGCAATCTGCCTCGCACACAATTCGATATATTTTAAATCTGCTGCCTGCCCCTTCCCTTTACCATAGTTTTTCGTCGGGGTATTGACGGATATAAAAATCATATCCGCTTCGTCGATCGCCTTTTCAACATCGGTCGAAAAAAACAGATTCCTTCCGCGCGCTTCTGCCACCACCGCATCAAGTCCAGGCTCATATATCGGAAGCTGCGCAAGATCTTCGTTATTCCACGCATCGATACGTTGTTGATTTAAGTCAACAACGGTAACCTGAATACTTGGATTTTTCTGTGCAATCACAGACATCGTTGGCCCGCCGACGTATCCTGCTCCAATGCAAGCTATTTTCTTTATTTCTTTCATATAATCAACTCAAATTATTGCTTCTCGATTTTCCTTTTAACTTCCCTTGCTTTCAATCGTTAAAGATAGGAATATGCGCGGAATTAGCTGTTAAAAAGAAATTTGAATAATTGAGCAAAGTGCGTCTCCACGTGGAACATGACCAAAATGAAGAAACCCCGGCAAGCAGGGTCCCTTCGGGTTAAATAGGTATGTAATATGGAATAAAAACACGTAAAATTAACTTTTAAATTCATTGTGACTGGCCGAAGGACTGATCGTATACACACCCATCATAGGCAGTGTTGTACTAAAGGCTTTCTTCTCGCCACTCTGATAGGTTACCTGCGCTTGCACCTTTACCTTGTAGTCCTTCAGATCAACACGCGCAGCTTTACCAGAACCGATACGAAAGCGTACAGACACTTCCGATGAAGACTTCTGATCCCCTTTGAAGGGCAACACCAGCAGCTGTTGCAGCCTCACCTCGACCTTTTGATTGGTCGAACGCACATCCTTTACCACAATATTCAGCACATCGCCGTGATACCGCTCTGCGCGAAAAATCAATGCGCCATGGGTCGAACTTAGTCTCCCGCTATACTGCCCCGGATGTTCCTGAAAACTGTAATAAACACTTAAAGAGATATCCTGCGGCTTCTTGCCGCTAGCAACAAGTTTAAATAGGATATACACAATCGCAATAAACAGAGCTATATATAAGTAAATCATAATCGAATAAATACTGTATCGGAATCAACATATGGTCTGCGTTCTTTCTAATATTAAACGCGTAAAGCAAAAATAACGACTAAATAGCCATCAAAACAGAGACCCTAGGGTCTTATTTACAATTAGGAAAATAAAACCTTATTAGATTTATTGGAAAATAATGCATTTTTGTTTTGCTATATGAAACCGAACATTATAATCATCCTATTACTGCTGCTGAGCATCATTGCCACTCACTATGGGATGGAAGCGATCGTTTCACATAATAGGGCTATTCAAAGCACCTATATGGCCAGTGAATCTCCTATAGTCATCGCCGAGGAAAAAGAAAACCAAACCGATCCCCGCTATTATTACACCAATAAACAGCTGTTCAAACCGCTCGCACAATTCAAACCGGCAAAGGGCCAGAACAAAGGTAGCTATTGGTTAAAAAACGTAATTTTTCTGGATGACAACGCACTGACAGGCGACTATGTACTGTCATTTGATAACCTGACTTTCGTGGATCTGGCGATACTAGACATGCACGGTAATATCATCGACAGGAGAAGTGCCGGCCTATTTCGAAGGCATTCTGCATTATCCCCTAAAGGTGGTCGCGACCATTTTAACATCCATCTCGACAGCAAGAAGGTTTATACCATTTTACTTCGTGTACAACACATTAAAGGCTATACGCCGTTTTATGATTTCCGCTTACAAACACAGAAGGACTACCTCAAGAAAGTGCAAGGCATCAATCTTATCCATGCTTTTATGGAGGGCGCCATTATTGTACTGCTACTGTACATCGCTTTTGCATGGCTCGTTTCGCGCTATAGGCCTTATATCTGGATCTTTTGCTTTTTACTCTTTATCGGATTTTATAGCTATGGGCTGCAAAATCAATTTATAGACCTCTTCTTCCCCAATAATCCGCAGCTTGGATGGAGCCTGGTATCGGTATTTAGAAATCTGTCGGGAATCAGCTTCTCTCTGTTGACGATTGCGTTTTTAAATCTCAAAAAAATAAGCCATCAGTATTATAGGCTCATGCTCGGTCTGATTCTGCTGGTCGTTATAGCGTCGACTTTCAACTTTATCAATAACTATTGTTTCGCCAATTTTAAACAGAGCAATTGGATTAACCTTTTCGTGGGGGTGCTATATATGCTCTCTTTTTCGAACTTATTTATTTCTCTTTGGAAAAAGATAGACAGGATGCAGCGCTTCTTGATCTACTCGGGTATCTTTCTCGTCATCGGCATCAGCATATTGATCTATTGTGGATTGATCTTGAAGGAACAGTCCATCCAATATGTCTCCATCATGACGCAGTTTTTTGTTTTATGCATCACCATGATCCTCTTGATCGGCATCCGGCTAAAAATACGCAAATCAGAACTGGAGCATCACCAAACCACCGAGACCATTGTACTGGAGCGAACAGCAGAGCTTAAAAAAGCGAATGATGCCCTCTACGAGCAGCAGATTCAACTGCTTCAGAAAAACCATTATATCGAAACCCTCATTGATGAGGTCAACCACCGGGTTAAAAACAACCTCCAGTTGCTGTATAGCTTGGGCAGCCTGTACCACTCAGATCATGGCAACCAAAACATGCAGCCCATACAATCCATGCAGGATAGAATACATGCGATGATGCTGGTGAACCAATTGCTGGTGTACAATCAGAATAGTCAGCTGAAATTGAACATTTTAGTAACGGAAACTGTTAACTACCTGAGGCAAATGCATGATCCCGAAGAAACGATAGCGATCCAGGTTGATGTTAGCCAAGACTGGTTGGTCACCACCCAAACCTCTATTCCCTTGGCGCTCATCATTACGGAGCTCTTGACGAATAGCTATAAGTATGCTTTTCCAAAGGGTACAGTCGGTTCGCCGTCGATTTACTTGAGTATACTCAAAAATGAATGGGGAACGACCATGCGGTTTGAGGACAATGGCATCGGTGCGAAGGCTCCTGCGCCTACAACTTCGTTCGGAATTGGCCTCGTAAAGGACCTGACACGGCAGATTAAAGGAACAGTGAGCATTCATCCGGAAAACGGATTTAAATATTTATTTGAATTTAACAATATCATATGAGCCTAAAAGTATTAATTGTAGAAGACGAAATGATCATTGCCCGATTTATTGAATATCAGCTTAATTCACTATATAAAGAGCTGGATTTGCACATTGCGCTTACTGTTGATGAAGTGGATCAATATATGGAGCAAAATTCGCCCGATTTGGTACTCTGCGATATCCAGCTCAACGATCGATTGGATGGCATTGAGTTAATGGGGAATTATACAGCAACGAAGCACTTCAGTCTAATCTTTATTACTTCTTATCAGTCCAAAAGCAGTATCGATCGCGCCGCAGCCCTTAATCCTGAGAATTACATCATTAAACCGCTGGGCGAAAACCGCCTCTATGCAGGCACGCATAGGGTGATCCACCGCCTGCAACAACAAACGGTTAAAAATGAGGCCCTGGAAAAGCTGAAGACATTGACGCCGGCCGAGTTAAATATCCTGAAGTTGATTGCACTCCGCCATACCACCAAATATATCGCCGAATCATTATTCCTCAGTCCCTATACCATCAAAAATACAAGACACCGCATCTGCCGAAAACTGGCTCTCAATGAAGAAAATAATGCCCTGCTATCTTGGGCGATCGAACATCAACATCTACTTAAATTTTGAGACAAAAAAATAAGGGTTTGCAATGAAGCAAACCCTTTCTCATAAAATAAGAATTACGCAAATTATGTCGTCCGATCCTGGAAGGCTTTAGATTGATAAAGCTCCCCGATCTTCAATACGGTACTGAATGTTTTTGGTTTACTTTTTCCAAAATTCAACACACCCGATACGCGGATCCCTTTTCCTTCCAAGGTGCTGAGTTCACCTTTTTTTTTGAGCAATTTAAAGCGGACGGATACGTCGGAGTTCCCTTCCTTCTTCTTATCAAAAGGCACCACCACAATCTGTTCCAGATTGACAACTAAAGCCGGATGGCTGGGTTTGACATCCTTTATCACCAAATTTTTAAGTGCCTCGTCTTTCGATTCGGTACGAAAAACAAAAACGCCACTTTTTGTCCGATAGTCGCCGCTATATTGTCCCGGTCTATCCTGAAACAGGTAATTGACCTCCATCGAAACAGCCTCGTTAAAGAGCTTTTGCTTTTGTTTTTGTTTTGTCTTTAAGATGAGATAAATGGAACTCAAAACAAGTATCGTAAGTGCTATAAAAGTTGCCATAATAAAATTTGTTAATGAATAGGAATAGGTGAACCCAAAAATAGGGTAATCATCTATAGTACACGAAAATGGGAAGGGGACAAAAAGGGGACAATGATTAAACAGACTTTAACAGAGCAAAAAAGGCCTGTCCGAGGGACAGGCCTTTTAGTGATTTAAGCTGTTAAACTAGCTCAACTAATTGACAAAAAATGTGAGTATAATTCGAAAATTGAAAATAATGGCGCCCATTAATCAATCAACTTCGACTGATGACGTTCTAATGTGTTGTAAATCTTTTTAACATCTTGGGATTTTTCCTTCTGCAATACCAAAATCGCATCTTTGGTATGAACTAGTATACTATCGCGCAATCCCACAAATGCAGTATAGATATCCGTACCGATAACCATGTTGCCGTTCTCATCTACAGAGTGACCTGTCTGCTTCAAGTAATCATACATCGATTCAAAAGAGCCCAAATCTGACCATTGGAAGCTGGTAGCAACCACGCGAATTTTCTTGGAGCGCTCCATCACTGCATAGTCAATGGAAATCGATGGAATATCTTTCGAAAGCTGAAGATCAAGCTCACCATTTTGACGATGTTTCCAAGCGTTATAGGCTGTTGCATACACTTTAGGCTCAAAATTTTGGAGTTCGGCCAAAAAGGTATCTGCCCGGAAACAGAACATGCCCGAATTCCAAAGAAAATTGCCACGTTCGATAAAGTCCTCCGCAGTATCCTGGTTTGGCTTCTCACGGAAAGACAATACTTTGTCCTCTTTATATTCAATATAGCCATAGCCCGTTTCAGGACGGGTTGGCTGAATACCAAAGGTAACGATATAGCCCTTATTCGCTTTTTCAACACCCTCCTTTATGGCCGCAGCGTACGCCTCATCCCCTACAATGACATGATCAGAAGGTGTAACCACCAAAATATCGTCTGGTTGCGCCGCAAAGGCAGCGAAGGCAATTGCAGCAGCGGTATTGCGCGGGGTTGCTTCAACAATATCGATGTAATCAATCTTATTGTTTTCCATCACCTCCCTACTCAAGGTATGATTGTCGCGATTTCCAACCACAATCACCTGCCCACACAACGTTTGATTGCGCTTTACAGTCATTTCGAACAATGATCCATCCTTAAATAGCGAAAGATATTGCTTCGGGTAACTTTTTCGCGAAAGCGGCCATAGACGGCTCCCTACACCTCCGGTTAAAACAACGTGAATGATAGTGCTCATAATCTTTATTTTTTCTCACTTTCTTTTTCAGCAACCACCCGGCGCAAGCCTGCACTGGAAAAACGGTGTGTGCGTTTATTGTAATAGATATCGATATTTTCCTCCACACAATAAGAGCGCCCAGTAAAATCTTTATCCCGATATTCCTCACCGATAATACGGATATCAATCGGAAAGGCTTTGATGATATCAATCAAATCCTGTTCGGTCTCATAGGGGATAATTTCATCCACATAACGGCAGCCTTCCAACTGTACATAACGTTCTACAATGGTCTGTGTAGGTTTTGCCTTCTCTGGAAAGACTTCTGATGGATCCGTATTTAGACCGACAATCAGGTAATCACAATTTCTTTTTGCTTCTTCAAGCATCATAATATGGCCAGCGTGCAGTAAGTCAAACACGCCAAAGGTAATTCCAATTTTCATCTTACAATCTGTTCTTAAAAGGTTGATGCGCGTGCATTAGATAGTTTTTAGCGCAGGTTCATGTTCTGTGCTGGCATCTGCCACAATCCGGCGCAAGCCAGAGCTGGAGAAACGGTGATCTCGGCTATTAAAATAAAGCTCAATCCCTTTTTCCTCACAGTATGCTCTTCCCGTAAAGTTCTTCTCGCGGTATTCATCACCGACTATCCGTACATCAATATTAAAGGAACGTAAGATATCTTCGAGATCCTGTTCGGTAGCATAAGGAACAATCTGATCTACATATTTACATCCTTTAAGCTGTACATAACGCTCGACTACAGTCTGAACAGGTTTGTTTTTTTCTGGGCGGTCAAGTGTCGGATCTGTCTGCAATCCACAAATCAAATAGTCACATTGTCTTTTTGCATCTTCCAACATTTTGATATGCCCTGCATGCAGCAGATCGAATGCACTGAACGTAATACCTATACGCATCCCTTTTTCTGGAATATTCATCATAGTCACATTGATTTTAATGGAATAGAAAATTTATTGTATTCATCTATCAAAGATAAGATATATCTTATAACAAACGGAGGGAGATTTGGTTCAATAATTATCGTTTATTTACAGTACCATTCCGATCTCATGATGCCGAATATACAAGTGCGCACAAGCTCGCGCATCAGAAAGTGCCTCATGGTGGTTGAGTTCAATACCAAGCACTTCACAGCAGGCGTTTAAACGAGCGGGCTTAAAACCTTTACCTTGGTAAATTTTAAAGGTGCATTCCCATTTTTCCTGCAAACCAAGATGGTCGTAAGGTAAGTTGTAATAATTCATGGTTTTGCGAAGCACTCCACGATCAAACAGCTCATTGTGAGCAACCATAACCCGATTATTGATAAGCGGATAAATCTGAGGAAATATATCTTTAAAGGTAGGCGATTGCGCTGTATCCCTAGAGCGTATGCCATGAACACGCGTGGTTTGCCACATATAATGGTTATTAGGAGGTTGTATTAAAGAATAAAATTCATCCACAATAATTCCCTGCTCAACAACGACCAGCCCAACGGCACATGCCGAATTCTGATTCGCTGTAGCTGTTTCGAAATCTATTGCGGTAAAACTTAATCCTGATTGCATAATCACTTCTCCAAAGTTGTGGCAAAATTACTACTTTTTTAATTCTACCCAAACTCTATACGTTAAATCAGACACCACGTTGCATCAAAGTGCTAGCAACCTCTTTTTGCGGCATTTCAATAACTTTTGCCTCTGGTGTCAACTTAATCTGGGGTGCAAGAGCTTTTTTCCTCCTTCTATGCGCTTTAAGCTGTTTTAATCGGCGGTGACGAATAGCATAGCGCTCCTCCCCTTTGATATAATAGTTATTAAAAATATGTTGCTTCCAGGTAAGATAAAAGGCACTGAGCCCACCAAGTATCGTAATAGCGAATGCCCACTGAATGGAGGCACCAAACTGTACAATATAAATCACAGCAGCACCAAGAGCCAATTGGACTAAGCCGTATCCAACAGAAACCTTTAAGCTACTATGTCCCACTTCATTGCTTAGCATGTGTAACAAAAACGTGCGGTGTGGCTCAAAAATATGGTAACCTTGATAAACGCGGCGCGCTACCGACCAACCTATTTCTATACCATAAACAGCTAGAAAAAGGATATAGGTAAAATCTCCCGTTTTCATAATCAATTTGCCCAAGGCAAATAATAACATAAAAGATAACACTGCAGGGCCGACATCACCAGCAAAGCAAGCTGCCTTTTTGCGGAAATTGAAGAATCCAAAAACAACAACTCCCAATAGCGTATAGATAAGGAATTCCTGCTCGATAAAATTGATCTTGGTATTTACATATGCCAGAAGACCGCCCATCACCAACGTGCAAAAAGCAGTCATACCGTTTATACCATCCATAAAATTGTAGGCATTGATTACACCTATCGTAAAGACAAAAGCCAATACCAAATAATACCAAGGGTAGTTAAAGACACCAAACTCATACACCATAAGCAAAACCGATGCAAAATGTACAGCTAACCGCCAATTTGGATGCACACCCCTGATATCGTCTAGGAAAGAGATATATGTTAATAGCGTTAAGCCTAAAAAAAACCAAGAATATTGGTAACCGGAAGAAATAAAATATATAATCGAGGCGGCATAAAAAATAATACCTCCGCCGCGTATGGTGATCTTCGTGTGCGAAGAACGTTCGTTGGGTTTATCAATAATATTAAACTTATTAGCAATCCTCAGATATACTAATTCTAGCAAAAAAAGGATTATTAGCGTAAAAATATAAGTCATAAAATATAATTAGTGAGTCACATAAAGCTGTGCAAATATAATAATTTTAATCTTTATTTAAAGACGGATAAGCTTCCTTATTCGCTACAAAAAAAAATATTATTAATATGTAGCGAATAAGATGCCAATATTTAACAATTTTCTATGATCGCTATAAAAGTTACGCTACTACGCCGTAAATAGACTAAATTGATCAAAATTTGCTAAATAATCTTTGAAAATTTCTTTTGTAAAAGAGTCTGATCGGGAGAAGAGGTTTTACACCCTTTTTTTTCGTAATAGATATTTATAAATTAAGAATACCACTCGAATAGGCATCAAACGGATAGGAAATCTCAAAATACCATATTTTAACTGATCAATTTTTGTAAAAGCGCCAATTTTATAAGCATATTTGAGAAAGTTTATCTCATTCAATAGATATTCCCTACCCCTCCTTCGTCGAATAGAATTCAAATTACTATCCACACGCATATAATAAAGAATTTCAGGAATATTATGAAAAATCAAGCCAGCCTTCCATAACCTTAAAAAAAGTGCATAATCCTCGAACATTAACGTTTCACTATCATATCCTCCTGCGGCTAAAACCTTCTTTCTGTTAAACATTATAGTAGGATGGTTGAGGGGACTCCGCAAGCGGATACGTCTAATAATATCTTCATGTGATACAGGGCACACTTTTTTGAGCATGGAGTCTCCTATTTCCCGATCAAATTCGCCTATATTGCAGCCCACAACGTCTACATGAGGATGTTCTTTCATAAATTCGACCTGCTTTTCGAATCTATAAAAATCTGAAATGTCGTCTGAGTCCATCCTTGCTACATAATCATGAGTACAGGCATTTAATCCTACAAACAATGCATTACCAAGCCCTCTATTTTGTGCAATTGAGATTACGTTAACAACAACTGAAGTATTAAGCTTGACAAACCTTTCGATCACCTTTTCCAAATCTGTGGTGAGAACACCATCTTTTACGAGTACTATTTCGTCAGGTTGTAAACTTTGGTTTATTAAACTCTGTAAAGCTTGGTCTAAATTATCAGCACTTTCTTTAAAATATACCGACATTAATACCGAAAATCTCATCTTCATACTTTTTTCTCTTAATAATCTTTTTCGATTCAACGTAATATCGAAGCAATAGACTTAATCCTTAATCTTATTTTAATAAGCTTTTATAAAGATCATTATACGAATTTGCCATAATATCCGCAGTGAACTTTGCCCTATATACTTCTATAACCTTCTGTTCAAATTGTGTTTTGTAAAGATTAGCTTTCAGTACTGCCCGCATGAGATCATTGACATTATCTAATGCAAAGAAAGACGCCTCCTCCTCGCTAAAAATCTCTCTATGAATATTGATATCTGAACATATGATCGCTTTCCCGGCTCCAGCTGCCTCAAGAAGAGCCAATGGCAATCCTTCCATATAAGATGGAAAGATATAGTAATCAAAAAACTTATTGTAACGATTTGCTTCAGCACGATTACCTAAAAATATACATCGATCTTTTACACCTAATGATTCAGCCTGTTTTTCCAGAGATGTGCGTTCTTCCCCATCACCTATGACAACAAATGCATAGTCCGAAAGCATTGGAAGAGCCTGTATTACCTGATGGATCCCTTTTCTTTTTGTTAATACACAAGCAACGCCCAGGACTTTATATTTTTTTTTCAAGTCAACAAATAGATCAATATCCTGTTGATCGATCATTTTTGAGGAAAGATTCCTTCCATTGTTAATGACATGAAGCTTTTCCAAGTCAAAATACGACAAATAGTGTGTTTTCATTACTTCTGTTAACACAACGATGTTATCATGTCGTCGCAAAATGCTTATCCAAGCAAATTCAATTAATCTAGCTCCGAAGGCAGTAAATTGCAAGCTATACTCTTTCGAAATTAGACCATGTAAAGTGGAAATGCATTTGCCCTTAAATTTCTTTCTATTCTTAAAAATAAAAAAATCAGGGCGTATACCATGCGAATGGACTATATCACTCGAATAAAGCTTATTTATATGGTCATGCTCTTTAATCCAATAAGCTGGACAAGCGAATTCGATTGGCTCTGCAATTTCGTCAAAATAAAAGACATAAAATGTAGCATCTGAATTAATTCCCGATAAATTTGAAATGATATCTTTAGCAACTAAAATTGGACCTTTATTACTGAGAGCGGGTAATATGACTGAAATCTTCATTATATTATTTATTGAATATCACACTCTGGTATTCTTGAATAAATGACTCTTCTCCTAAATATTGATTAAATCTAAACGCTCCATACAATATCAAAAAAACTAGCATGATTATTCTCATGGGCTTTATACCAAATGTATAGGGGAGGATAAAAATAAATACAAACTGCAAAATTAGTCCGAATCGCGCTAAGATAGCCATTTGATTAAAAATTGCACCAAAAAAAACTGCAGTTATGCCAATTTTAAAAAAAAATAAAAATAAATCTTTACTAGAATTTCTTATCATTTGCTTTCTGAACAACCAATAGATCAAGAGATTAAAACTATAAAAATAGATGGAAAAGCTGCTCGCCTTTTCAGTATAGTTTTCTAATAAAAAATAATTTTCGTATCGACTATCGCCAAAAAATACACCAATAAATCGAACAAAAAAATCACTGAATGAAAAGAAAGTAATTGCTATTGAAACTGTTAAAATACAAAGGATAATCTTCAAATTGAGTTTTAAAAAACGATTTGCGAAATAAATAATAACTGCCGAAGCTGCACTAATATGAAACATTGTGGCACATATTAATATTACTATCGACAATTTGAACCGTCCTTTAAAATATTGGAATATTCCATACCAAACCAAAGTGGTTGCAACGCCAAACCTGATCTGGGTAAAACCGCCGCCGAGATACATCAGCGCGACATAAAGAAAGAGAGAAAGAAACCAATATTTAGAAAATCCTACAATAACTTTGTATAGAAAGAAAAGGTTTAAAAAAGAAATGAAAGAAAGAAAAATATAATCTGGCGCTTTTATAGTCTTAAAAAGAATATTTGTGATAACAAAAAAAGGCTCCCCATATACATCGGTTAAATTATAGCCTCCTGCAAAAAATTCTCCAAGTGTAGGAGCTTGGCTATAAATTCGAACATACTCCAAATAATCATTGTCGCATTCAAACCGTAAGCCAGCAAACAGGCCCAAAAGAATGATTAAACCACTTAGTAAACTTTTTTTATAAAAGGTTCTAATTGATATTTTAAAAATGTCAATTACACAAAAGAACAAAACAATCGAAAATATTAACCAGTACCAGATCATAATTGAAACATTAGATACTTTTAAATAGTTTAAACCATGACTCCATAACAGCGATCTTATTAAATCGCTTACTGTCTTTTTTTGCAGTTATTGAAAATTTTTCCCTAACCCCATCATCTTCGATCGTATGTATAAGTTTGGAGACGAACTCTTCTTCATTGTCATCTGGAATTAGATAACCATTACTTCCATTACGAACAACGTCACGAGGCCCCGTAAGGCAGTCGTAACTAATAATGGGAAGACCGTAAGACTGAGCCTCAATCAAGACCATTGGCAATCCCTCCCAACGCGATGTCATCAAATAGATAGACGCTCGCTCATAATGATCTTCAATAGTAGAAGTCGTTTTTATTAAATGAACATTTTTTAGCTTAAGATCAGCGATTAGTCCTTTTAGAACTGCTTCGTCCTCGCCATCACCGACAATATCGAGCCTCCAATCCTGCAGATGTGCAGGCAGTTTAGACCATATTTTTATCAAGCGGTCAAACGCCTTTTGCGCTGTCAATCGCCCTACAGCTAGAGCAACCTTGTTAGATTTTAAATGAAAATTAGATGTAATGTCAAATGTAAGAAAATTCGGTATAGCACTTACTTTTGGTTTGCAGGCAAAGTTTGCCAAATACATCTCCTTATCTTTACACGTCAAAGTAACGATAGCATCTGCATACTTACTCGCCATATAGCGTGCAAAACGTTCTTTCGAACTTTTAAAAATTAATGAAACATTAAAATGTTCCCAAACGACATTAAGGTGCGATAACCCAACGTTGGCAACTATAGAAAAAGGACACAACAATGCACCAATACTAAGTATAATAGATCTTTCTGGACAATTTTTAAAAATCCGCCTCAATTTCAATATGAGTTTTGGAAAAAGAATAAAAAGGGACACTTCGCGCTGAAATAACGTTACTATACGTATCCTTTTATCTACTTCAAAAAAAGGCGTATTGGAGCCGAAAAAACTAATAATAGTTACACTAGAGGCCCCCGAATTAATCAATTCATTTGCCAATCCTATGCCTATCCTTTCCGTTCCACCGGCGTTTGTGATATTACTACTTAATAAAATGATATTCATTTTTTAGCCTTTACATTTTATCTTTTTAAAAACCTTAACCAAGGCATATGGTATACCTTGTTACTAAAGAATGCAACCATAATAAAATTCATAAAACTAATAATTACCGTCGAATAAGCTCCCCCTAATGGACCGTATGTTTTGATTGCAAAATAACTCAATACCAATTGCATACAAGCACAAAAAAAAGTGATTGAGGCTAATACTTTTGTTTGCTTTGCGAAGAATATATAATTCACAAAAAGTAAATACATCCCTTGAAATGTCTGCGACAATATGGCCCAAAATATAAACTCTTTAGCTTGTATATACTTTTCTGAAAAAAAATGTGTCAGTATAAAATTTGAAAAAAGTGTAAAAAACAGACATGTTATCATTAAAATACCAATCCCAAAGTATGTAATTCTGACCAATTTAATTTTATTCTGGTTCAATTCCTCTGGATTATCAGCACTTAAACTTTTATACAAATAGGGTGTAAAGGCATTATTGAAAGACAATGTCAAAAAGGAAACAAGTGTTCCAAATTGAAATCCTGTTGCATAGAGTCCCGTAGCACTCTCATCGATAAATTTAGTGATAAAGATACGGTCAATTCCAGACCTTATCCAAAAACTTAGGGCATGGGGAATTAAAGGTAGCCCAAAATATAAGATATCTTTGAGATATTTTTTATCAACATTAATTTGTAGATAGCCTCTGCGATACAGTAATAGTATACTAAATAAACCGAAAGATATCACAGCAATCGACATACCGTTCACTCTTCCAACCCACCCCAAATTATACGATATTACAAGTAATAGTGATATTCCGATGTTTACAAATGTCTGCGAAATTTCGTAGATACCAAAATTAAGAGCCTTTTCTTCCAAACGCCATAAAGAAAGGTTAATTGAGGTCGTCGCAGCACAGAAAGACATAAATACCAATAAAATAATATAATGTATAGGTACTTTTACAAAATCATAAATTAGAGGATAAAATAAAAAAGAAAGCACTAACATGAATAGCGTCATGATCACTGTAAGTAGACAAGCATTAAATATATAGCGAGCTAAATCTTCCTTCCTAAGTTTATAATAATTCACTCCTATAGCGCCATCAACGCCTATCATTATGAAAATGGTAACTATAGCTAGCAAAACATTAAAATTTGCTATAATACCATAATCGCTAGGTGCCAAATAATAACTTAATAGTGGTAATATTAAAAATGGTACGGATTTATTTATAGCGTCACAAAACGTATAGATCAAGCTGGACTTTAACAAACCGCTTTTAAAAATCTTATTAATCCTCATTCATCAATTTTAAAATGCCGTTCTTAACAATATTAAAATTACCTATACCATGATTTTTTTTGCAAAAATATTTAGAAAGATAATCATTATATCTTTCAACATTAACCTCTAAATTTAATAATGAACAGTCAAAATTCTCAGAGATTACTTCCGCTCCAAAATGGATTTTTCCCAGAAGCATTCCTTCGTAAATTGATTTGAGAAACTCATCTTTTATAAAGAAACTTTCGAGGTACAGGTATAAAATGGGCTTCTTTGATAAAAGTGCATAACTTATAGATAAACTGCCATGTGTAAGTACCATAGCTGAATGTATAACAAGTTCTGCTGTTTTGTTTGATATAACCAACCTTTTTCCAAATTCATCACGATAGGTTGCTTTCGGATGACTTGCAATTACAACAGGTAAGCCTGTACACCTTTCAATTTTATCAAACACTTCGTTCATCTTGATGTAGTATGCCGATCTAGAAATTACATTCTTCTTTCCAAGCATAACAATATCAGGATGATCGAGCAGCATTATATCCAAAAAAACTACGTAGGAATATGCCAATGGTGGAGATTGGTTTTTCTTTTTATTATATTCGACAACATCAAAATAGTCTAAAGCGACCACTTCACGTGCTTTAGGCGCATATTCAAAGGATTGACCGGTTAAATAAAAAATATTTGGCACAGCATAGTCATGTTTTAAAAGACGGATAAATACCCAATTTATCAATTTATTAAAGACCATTTTAAACTCTACTCCTTTAAATCTCCTCGTTAAAGAAGAGGGGGGCTCTAATGATTTGGTAGGATTAAGGTAATAGTCAATTTTGATCCATTTTAGTCCTTCACTTTCAATTTTTTTAAAGATATCTTTTGTATTGAATAAAAACCAAATTTCAACAATCAATAAATCTCTATTCGGATCCAATAATTCTAAACGAGCAAAGAGGTCATTCATAGAAACAATATAGTTTACAAAATCCCGTTTACCGCGGTATTGAAACTTTGCTCCTTTCATGTAAGGTAAGATATCACACAGAGCCCAATATTCGACCTCATATCCTTGTGATAAAAAATCATCAATAAAATAATGATTAATTTTTCGCTCATGAAATGGCTCATGATCTAATATTATAACCCTCATATAAAATCGTTAGTTAAAGAATACTCTTTAAGACCTTTGCTGGATTACCAACTGCTACAACATTTTTCGGAATGGATTTGGTAACAACAGAACCGGCACCAACAACTGAATTCTCGCCAATAGTCACACCTGGTAAAATTATGGTATTCGCACCAATCCAACATCCTTTTTTTAATATAACCGGAAGATCGGGGTAATAACCTTGATCAATTATAGGAATAGTTATATCATCAAATTTGTGATTATTCACATAAATATGCACCCCACTTCCTATCATAACATCATCTTCTATGACAATAGAAAGTTTCATAGGTACAATAGTTTCAGCGAATAGCATCGTATTTGGCCGAATAATAACACGGTTGCCGATCGATATCTGCGAACAGCCAACAGCGTACGCTCCGGCCCTAAACTGAGCAGAACTAGAAAAATATGCAAATTTGCTTTTACACAATTTTTTCATCGTCGCTGCAAAGTGAAGCTTCCAATGTGTAAAAGGTATATCAGGACCGATGCGATCTGCGTTGATACAATACCGAATTTTTTTTACTATCTCACTTATTAACATCCCAATTTGCTAAATTTTCGCCCAATTCGACAATGTGTTTTCGAGCATTAGGTAATCCATCACCAATAAAATTAAATAAATTGGCTGTCGCTGCTGCACTAACACTTTCATTTTTAATTGCTTCTAATAAATGGTTTTCATTTCCTGCTCCGCCAGCGATAATAATAGGAACCTGTAAATTTTTACGCACTATTGAAACAAGATGAAAATCGTACCCAAATCCGGTTCCGTCACGATCAATGGAGTTTAAATACACCTCACCTATTCCAAGTTCGGATAAATACCGTAGGTATTCTTCAAAAGTCAAATCAACTTTACTTGTGCCATCTTTAATATAAAATTCAATATTATCATTAATAACCCTGTAATCAATTGATGCGACAGTACTTTGACTACCATAGTGTATAACCAAATCTCTTACGAAAGAAGGGTTTTCAATTAACGCCGTGTTGACAACTATTTTATCTGCACCACTGTTAAAAAGCAATTCAGCATCTTCCAAAGAATTAACTCCACCTCCTGCAGCGACAGGTATGAATGATCCTTCCACTATTTTTTCGATCGTCGAAGCAAACTTCCGGATGTCTTTATTTTTCTTTGTAGTATCCAAAACTATAATCTCATCCAATGAACAAGAAATTTCTTTAAATTTATAGTTGCGCTCCAACCAATCAATGTTACCTACTTTTTGCAAACGAAAGTTTCGACTTTGCATAAAGTAACCATCACTATACAACAACGTGAAAATAATACGTTTTCTTAACATTAAAACTTCTCTATAAAATTTCTCAATAACCTTAGTCCATTTGTTTGACTGAGTTCAGGATGAAATTGAACACCTGCAATATTTTCCTTTTCAAATGAAGCTACGAAAGTGGAGCCATAGTGACATGTGCTGTAATTTTCTCCAAAAGAATTAGCTACCATACGATAACTATGTGTAAAATAGAAATCTGGATGTCCAACCAGACCATCAAATAATCTTGAATGCTCATATGGTGTTACTTGGTTAAAGCCAACATGAGGTATTTGCAAATTTTCATCTTCAAATCGCTCAATACCTCTATCTATAAAATTTAACCCAGCATTCTTGCCGTCCTCGTGACTATATTTACCCATTAGTTGCATTCCCAAACAAATACCTAAAATAGGCTGCTTATCGTCTAGAACTAATGTCGTCAAAATTCGGTCTAATTCCATTTCGCGAATTTTATTTATTGCCCTACCAAAAGAACCAACTCCAGGCAAAATTAACTTGTCAGCTGATTGCAATTCGAGAGGAGATGATGTAAGCAAAATATCTTCAACTCCTAAAAATTTTAAGCTACTCACTATGGAACGGATATTACCCATTCCATAGTCAACAATTGCTATTTTCATATTTCAAAATCCTCACCAGCAATAAATTTAGGTTGCCAAATTCCGTCCACCTTTTCGAATAGATCTTTATTGGCATATTTATCTAATACTTGATCGAACTCCTCTTTAGTCATTTTATAGTATTCCAAATAAGTTGGAATTAATTCCTCAGGGTAGGCATTGTCATACATTCTAACTAAATTCAATGCTTGATTACGAGTCATAGAACCCCTTCTAATTTCAATACCAGCGTCCTGAGTTGCCCTTCCAAATCCAAATTTCAAATACATTAAATAAGCATGTAATGCATAGAGAGCTTGATCATTTTGAGCAAAATTAGTAAATGTATCTTGATTACCTTCATCCTTTTCAATTAACCCGCAATGATCTTTAGCCACCACGTAATTTCTATAAGAATCCCAAGACTCATAATATGACCAATGCGTAAACTCAAGTCCAACTTCGTTAATTTCCTCTTGGCTCGGAAATTTAAAAAAAGTTAAATCAGATTCCTTAATATCGCCGTCAGCTAATATTCGATCAAAAACCTGTCGGTGTCCCCCCTCCAAATAGACAGCTCGCATATAGTCAATCCCATAGGTTGGCTTATTTTTACTAGCTGTAGATCCGCCATACTCAATTTCCCCATCCTCACCATAGAATAACAACGGGATCTTAAAGCTTATAGCTGTACGTATTACCGCAGTATGAATAGCAATTAACCAACCATAATAAGGAAATCCTTTTTCTATAAATCCATATTTATTCAATCTATCAAGTACTTTCGGATTAGTCGAAACATGGATATGATTGAAACCGGATTGAATAAAATTAAAGAGATTTTGGTCCCCGATAGGTAATGATAACGCTGGCCTCACTGTAACGGCTAGAGGATTCATGCCGTATTTTTCTTTTAACATATAGGCAACATACGAACCGTCTTTTCCACCGCTAACTGGTACAATGCAGTCAAAATTCCCTGTTTTAGATCTATGCTTTTCTAATATTGAATTCAATTCGTGCTGCCTAGGTTCCCAATTCAAAACTTTTTTTTCTTCCATCCACTGACATGCATTACACCACCCCCTTTCATCAAAAGAAATTCGAGGCCGTGTTGACATATTTAAACAGTTTTTACACCAAAAAATTTTTTCGCCTTTCATATAATTATTATTTATTTAAATCAAATAGCTGTCCAACCGCCGTCCACCATTAAATTATGTCCCGTTATAAATGCTGCATCATCAGAAAGTAAAAAGCTAATTGCAGGAGCGATTTCTTCAGCTTTGCCTAATCTTCCCAAAGGGGACTTATCGCTGTACCGCTTAATGAACGACGGATGTTGATTCTTCTCGTCTAGTATACCTCCTGGTGAAACGCAATTAACTCTAATGTTATCGCGTCCATAATATGAGGCTAAATATCTAGAAAAATTTATAATTCCACCTTTAATAGCGGAATACGCCGCTGGTGATGTTCCATTATATTCCTTATATAATGTAAAGTCATTGCCTACCACTCCATAAATCGATGCGATGTTTACAATTGAACCTCCCCTTTGCAATTTCATGATCTTCAAAATCTGTTGACAAAAATAAAACACTGCATTCATCTGCATATCTACATTCTTTTGCCAAGAAATGTATTCGATCTGTTCGAATGCCGTTCCCCAATCTGGCGTTCGGGGATATGCCAAATTTACCAATCCATCAATACGCCCATATTTAGCCATCACGCTGCCAATGACAACATCGATTTCAGCTTTCTCAGTAATGTCAGCCTTAAGAAAAAGGCTTTCTCCAGAATGGGGCTCATGAACATCTACGCCAACAACTATCGCTGCATGGCTTACCAAATGTTTTACAGACTCCCGCCCAATTAAACCACCAGCGCCTGTTACAAGAATAACTTTATCTTTTAGTCCTGAATACATAATTTTAAAATAGAATTTGCTTCTTCAATCGTATTAAAACTTGTTTGAGATCCTGTAATGAAATCTATAAAATACTTCATTTGAGCGTCATAGGTATCCGAAATCTTTTGTTCTGATTGAAAAATAACTTGACCATTATAAAAAATCTTATTTTCCAACAAATTTGCTAAAAATGTTCCTTCAGAGGTAACAATTTCTATCGTTCTTTTAGCATCTCTTCGATAATAATTTAAAACTATGGATGCAGTAAATGTAGAATATTCCCATATGAAATTAGCGTAATCTATAGCAGAAATTTCTAAGGATGAACTACTTTTACAGAAAGAACGATGCGCTAATGGATTTCCAAAAAACCAATAAATATAATCAAGTTCGTGGATAAGATCTATATGTACACCACCTCCCATTTCCTTGTTTGCACTATAAACTTTTCTAAAATCCACATTTGGCCGCCAATCGGGGAGATAAGAACCACAATAGACATTTACTTCATTTATTCTTTTATTTTGAACAAGATTTTTCAATGTTTTTAATGCGTCTAAAAAACGCAGGTTACATGCCACGTAAGTCTTTGTTTTTGCCAGAGTCACATCTTTAACGAGTTGTTCTGTTTTATTTGTTATTTCAGAGAACAGTGGCTTTTCTATAAATAAAGGTTTCCTTAATTGGTTGCATATATTTATTCCCTCGAAATGTTTACTTGTTGGACTTGAAATTATCACAAAATCTATTGTTTCAAATTCGACTTCATTGAATGAGAATACGTTTATAACGTTAGGATAAACCGAGGCTGTCACATGACTTCCTGTCCGCAATGCATAGATTTTTACATTAGAAATTTGTTTTCTTATTGCCTCGATATGTTTCTTTGCAATGGAACCTAAACCAATTATAAGTACTTTCATGGATCAATAATTAAATTCAAAATCCAGCTTCTTGTTCTCCAATAAATAAGACATAAATTCAAAGTCTATAGGGTGATCTAAATCAAAGCAGATATGAGGCAATTCACATATTAAACTTTTGTCAGCAATAACAGTCTGGTATCCTTGGTCAAAAAAAGCTCTTTTAAAAATATAAAAAGATGCATTCATGTCGTAAACTTTGGGTGCAGATTGTCGCGTCAGAAATTGACCTATTTTACACAAGCCATAAAATCCGTCATCTTTTTCTTCAACCATATTGAAATAGGGATTTCTGTTTGCCGGACTTACCGAAAATATATTTAGTGCAGCTTCATTTTTAAATAGCAAATCAATTGCGCCATTTAAATCAGCTACATTACGGAGAGGGGATGTTACATCTAAGTCAATAATAAAATCATATTTCAAGTCATTTTGCATTTCAGAATATGTTTTTACATCGACAATTGCGTCTAGTTTCCCAGCGGTATCATTAGCAAGAAAATCAGGCCGTTCATAACCAGTATCAATATTATGATAACCTAAAGATTTTACTACAGCTTTAATCGCTGTAGAATCAGTTGATAATACTATATCAATATCACGATTTGCGGCAAATGCTACAGCTACTTCACAGGAATAAGCTATTAGCGCTTTCCCATTGATCAACTTAATGTTTTTACCTGGAATACCCTTAGAGCCCCCTCTAGCACAAATTGTAATTAAACCTTTCATTTTTATAATTTAATATGTCTAATATCTTCCTGCGCTTTTCTGAAATCCTCATGCTTTCCAATATCCAGCCAATATCCATTGAGTGGATAGGTTATCAAATTTAAGTTCATCTCAATTAAACGATCCATCAAATCTGTAATGTCGAAAAATGTATCGTTGGGAATCATACTTAATAAATTCTTTTTTAATATGTAGATACCTGCGTTGGAGTAATATGTATACCGAGGCTTTTCCTTGAGAGATTTAACACAATTCTTTTCATTGACTTCCAAAACAGCATATGGAACATCCACGTTATAAGAAGTCGCAGCAACGATCATATCTGCTTTGCTTTCTTTATATGTTTTGAAGAAATCATTAAAGTCAATATTCGTCAAAAGATCGGAATTCATGACAATGATATCTTCATGCATAAAATTTTCTACCAAAAGTATGGAACCAATGGTTCCCAATGGCTTACTTTCCTTGACATATTTAATATTTAGATTTTTGTCAGATCCATCGCCAAAATAACTCACTAATTGATCACCTAAGTAATTTATACTCAAATTGATATTTTGAATTCCGACTTGTTTTAATCGGTCTATGTTATATTCAATAATGGGCTTATCTCCCACTCGTAATAAAGGTTTTGGTGTATTATCTGTAAGTGGACGTAAACGTTTTCCTTCTCCACCTGCCATTAGTACTGCATCCGCCGGTATTAATGTAGTGCGCAGACTAAAATCTAAAATATCAACAATTTGATGGTTATTATTGACTATTGGAATAATCTTAAGCAAATCTCTTTTAAATTCCTCTAACTTTCTTAAATCATATTCATTTTCTCGGATATACACCGGCTTCGACTGTGTAAATTCCAACAAACTATTTTCAAACCCCAATCCTCTAATGAAACCTCGCCGAAGATCTCCATCCGTCAATGATCCTAATAAGGTGTTATCATCATCAACGACGAACAAAATTGAGGAAGGAGCTATCTTATCCAATTTTATTAGTGCCTCTCTTACAGTTTGTTCCCTGTATACGATATGTTTATTGACAATACTCATCTCAAATTATAAAATTTTTTAACAGTACTTTGAGTTGGATACCCCGCCAATACTTGAAAGATTTGATTTGCGGCTCCACCACTATAATACGGATTCTTAGAGTCCTCTGTATTACCGATTATTTTATTGCTCTTTATCTCTTCAAACCCCATCATTATTGCATTAAAATCACAAGCTACATTTATCACGGAGCAGCTTTGTACTCTACCCCTTTGCCTATCGCCTATATTTATTGTAGCTGTGTTTAAAGATGGTGCTTCCAAAATACCACTTGAGCTATTTCCAACTATCGCAGTACAATACTTAACCAAAGACAAAAATCGCAGGGTCCCCAATGAAGAAAAGGCTGCTGCTTTTCCGATATTATCAGCAACGTATTGATCAATCATCTGATTTATTATTCGTCCATTTGTATCCGCATTAGCTTTTGTAAAAACAAAAAAACTATCTTCTTGCTGATCTATGGCTTGTAATAATAGCTGAAATTGTTTTTCGGCACTTATTCCTGCTAAGGTCTCGGGATGATATGTCACTTGATAATTAAATTTTTTAAATTTAATATTTAAATCAGATTCCAACTCATCCTTTGTTAATAGCGTTAAATTTTTGATATTATCTAGTCCAATTGCCCCAACGTTAAATACTAAATCGGGATTTTCTCCCATCTGAATAACACGATTTCTATACTCATCGGTTGACGTAAAATGCAAATGGCTTAGTTTAGTAATAGCATGTCTTATCGCATCATCATAGGCACCTTCCGTAATCTCACCACCATGTATATGAGCAATTGGAATTTGAAATATCGTCGCTGCAGCAGCAATTGCCAACATTTCGTACCGATCTCCCAATATAACAACTACATCAGGCTTGAGCCGAGGAAAAACATCCGCCATACCATTCATTGCTAACCCCATTGTTTTGACAACACTCGAAGGCGTATCTGAAGAAAGTAAAATCTCGACTTTCTCATCAATTGCGAACCCGTCAGACTCAATCTGTTGATAAGTCAATCCAAACTCGGGCGACAGATGTGCACCTGTAACTATAATCTGAAGCGCCAATTCAGAAGATTGCTGGATCAGCTCCATCAAAGGCTTTAATAGACCATATTCAGCCCTCGTAGCAGTAACAACACAAATTTTCTTCATCTATACCTCGATTAAATCATCTTCATCAAAACTGCGAATGGCTATTTTACCTATAATTTCATCCCAACGCATTGGTGAAATTCCATTTCCAGGTCTTTTGACCGCTAGATTCTTTTCTGATAACACATCCCCTTTGTTGATGTTCGTCGCAGCAACAATACTTTTTCGCGCTATAGCAATATTTTTTTGTTCTGATGGAGAGGGTTCCTTAAGTCCATTTCCACCCATCGCCTTTTCAACATTTCTAATAGCGGCAACCATATTTATTAAATCTGCTGGTTCTAATGATGCTGCATGATCTGGTCCCTCCATCGTCTTATCCAATGTAAAATGTTTTTCGATCACAGAGGCTCCTAAGGCGACTGCTGCTATAGGAATCTCTATTCCCAAGGTATGATCAGAATAGCCAATTTCTGTATGGAATTGATCCTTAATGGCGAGCATCGCCTTTAAATTAACATCTTGCATTGGAGTAGGATATTCAGTATTACAATGCAAAATAGTTAAGTCGGTAACACCTTCTGCTCTGAAAACCTCGACTGCAGCGGAAATATCATTCATGGTTGACATTCCTGTTGATAATATTACTTTCGAAAACAACTTTGCGGCTTTTCTCAAATAGGGTAGGTTTGTAATTTCTCCAGACGGAATTTTAACTAATTCTAATCCAATATGTTTCAAATATTCTAAGGAATCCAAATCAAATGCGGTAGAAAAAAATTGTATTCCTTTTTTTTTGCAATAATTTATTAGCGTCTCATGATCTTGATGGGAAAGTTCTAATTTTTTCAACATTGCATATTGCGAATCTTCTTTTCCACCAGTATTTTGAATCTGATATTCCGCTTTTTTTGCACTTTTAGAAACTAATTTTTCGGTTTTGAAAGTCTGAAACTTTATATAGTCTACTCCAGCTTCCACGGCTACATCAATAAGCTTGATCGCATTATTCATGTCACCATTATGATTTACTCCAGCTTCCGCAATTATTAACGTTTTTTTCATTATTTAATTTTTCTTGCTGGATTACCCGCCCAGACTTCATTACTTGGGATATTTTGAAGTACTACGCTACCGGCACCAACCACAGTATTCTCTCCAATCTCCACACCCTGTTTTACTATTACATTTGCGCCAATAAACGAAGATTCTCCAACGGTAACATTACCAGCTAATATCGCGCCTGGTCCAATATGCACATGATCGAAAATATGACATTCATGTTCTACGACACAAGCTGTATTCAAAATACAATTATTTCCTATACACGCAAATGCATTAATAATACAGTTCACAGCGAAAAAATTACCTAGGCCTATTTCAGCCTTTGAACTAATCCGCGCATGGGGATGAGCAACTGTAATAAATTGTTTCCCGTGTGATGTAACTAACTCGAAAAGCTTCTTTCGTATTTGGTTATCTCCCACACTTAAAATAACACTACCTACAGTCTCCCATTCAAAATGGTCGTTACTTTCATCTCCCAGATATTTCAAATTAAAAGGATTGAAAGATTTTTCGTTCTTTTCACAGTAACTGGATATAATGATTCCCGCTTCATTAGCCGCATCTAATACAACTAGCGAATGACCAGAATAACCAATTATTGCAATATCGTTATTATCGTGCACTACTTGGAATATTTACAATACGTTGTTCTAAAAATTCAGCATTGATTTGTTCATCGCGATAGCAATGCTGATACATTGGTAACTTATATATTAAAGTCCATATTGGACGCGTCATAATGCCCTTTTCATTGGTTTCCTTTAGAAAATAATCGCGTTCCTGTCTATCATTCATTTCAATACACATCAGCCAATAATTTGCTTTGGTGTCATTTAGTTCTGTCCTAAATGTGACATCAATAGATTTGAAGAAATCTATATACTCGGTTGCCAATTGACGCTTATCAGCTAGGAAAGATTCGAGCATTTCCATTTGAGCACAGGCAAGGGCTGCATTCAAATTGGGCATTCTATAATTATACCCTAATTCATCATGAAAAAACTCATAAGGATGCGGTCTTTTAGCAGTAGTTGTAAGGTATTTTGCTTTAGTCCCCAGATTAAGATCATTTGTAACGAGTGCTCCACCGCCACCGCAAGTAATAGTTTTATTTCCATTAAAAGAGAAACAACCAGCTTGCCCAATCGTGCCTGTATGTCTTCCCTTATAATAACTTCCTAAAGATTCAGCGGCATCTTCCACAACTGGAATTTTCCATTTATTACAAATGGTAATCAATTCATCCAAATGTACAGGAAAACCAAAGGTGTGCATCGGCACACAGGCAGAAATCCTGTTTCCAGTAGATTTATTATAACAACCATCGTCTCTCAATTCGGCATAACTTTCCAGAAATTTTCGAACAGCATCTGGCGATAACCCCATGGTATCAAGATCTACATCCAAAAATACAGGAATAGCATTATTGTATGAAATTGCATTGGCTGTAGCTATAAAGGAAAGAGCTTGGGTAATTACTTCGTCACCCTTGGAAACACCAACTAATCGTAATGCTACTTGTAAAGCTGCGGTTCCATTGACAACAGCCACAGCCTTTGTTGCTCCCGTGTAACTTTCCATCTTACATTCAAAATCATCGACATATGCTCCCACAGAAGACACAAAAGTTGAATCGATCGTATCAAGCAAATAGGCTTTTTCATTGCCCCTAAAACGTGGCTCATGCAAAGGAATAAAGTCTTCACTACAATATTGTTCCCTTACAAATGAGGTAAATTTATTGATATAATCCATTGATTACATTTTTGCGTCTAAATACTTACCCGTTTCTTTGTGGCCAAAACTAGGAATCATATAAAAAAACAGATTAACAATTTCATCTTTTGTCCATTTACGGTTTTGCTTCATTTCCGAAATGATGAAGTCAAAATGCTGCAACTTCTCTTCCTCAATGTTTAGTTCATTTTTTATCACACCTAAGTTTTCAAATCGGTTCATATCCAGCAGCTCACTTTCCGTAAAAAATTCTTCAAAATCTTTTTCACCAGTTGTGTCGCTCGCGGAAAATAAACATGGCCATTTGCCCTGTTGAGGTAGAGTATCAATTAAATAACGAGCCTCATCTTCATCCCGGCACAAATAAGGAGTGTAACCTATCGTATTAAGATAACGCATGGCTATTTCAGCAAAGGTGATTAAATGAAGATCTTCACTTAATTTTGGAAAGAAAACATCTCTATTTTCACCAAATATACAAGACATCAAACAAAGTTCCCCCGATTCGCTAGGAGTAACAAAATATCTTTTTATATCATTGGGAGCAACAATAGGTTGCTTTTTTTCTATACGCTTATTAAACCCATGCAAAAGCGAACCATCTGAGAACGCAACATTGGCAAAACGCGCTGTAGAGATTTTTATATCCTTACTTCTGCGCATTAAAAACATTTCCATAATCCGTTTTGAAGCCCCCATCATATTGACGGGATTAGCAGCCTTATCCGTAGAAACACAAAAATATTTTCTAACTCCTTTTGCAATAGCTTGCTGCAGCGTCTTATCCGTATTGAAGATGTTAACATCTATCATCCGCATAAGGGTATAAGGATCTTTTTCGCTCCTTACATGTTTTAAGGCAGATAGATTCAATACATAGTCATAATCACCATCCGATTCCCAAAAGGCATCGTATTCTATCGATCCGATATCAAGTGCAAACGTTTGAAAATCACCTGAAATATACCCATATGAACTCCGGATATCTCGTACCAACTCGACCATATTATTCTCGCTGATATCAACAACATGCAGCTTCTTGGGATTACGCTTAAAAATTTCTTTGACAGTCGCCTGCCCAATAGATCCCGCTCCTCCGATAACTAAAAACTTAGATGCTGAAACTATCGTATTAAGTTCAGTTTGAAATGCTAGTAAGTCCTTTTCAAACAACTTTTTATCCCGTCCTATTAATTCTAATATATTCATCTGCTAACCTCGAATAACATTAATATACACTTTACGTAGAATAAGCACAAAAACTGACAAAAAACCAAATAATATGGCAACTAAAATAGCTGTTTTGAGCTTCCCTACCTTATTATCTGAAAGAGGCAAAACAGGTTCATCAACCTTTTCGATCAACGGCGCTTCTTTCATCAACGCCATTTTGGACATTTCTAAGTTTTGAACCAACTGTCCCAATATTGCACGGTTTGTTTCTGCTGAAAATTGAGATCGTTGAGTTGGCACCAGCCGTTGCGCCTGTCTCGTTGGATTTAAATTCGGTGTAGCGTCTACAACGACTGCCGCCGCCGAGATATTTCCATTCATTACAGCCCTGACAGAATCGGTTTTCCGCTGTAGAATATGGATATTGTCCAAAGATTTCTTTGTTTTGGTTTTAATGTAGAATTCATTTACTTGGGCTACCAAAGCTTCATTGAACTCTTTCGAAAACAATTCATCAGTAGATTTTACGTCAACCTTTATTAAACCTGACTTTTTATCTAATTTGCCAACGGTAAGGTTATTTTTATTAATATCTTTTACAACGGCTTGCAAAATACTATCTCTGTCACGCTGAAGATTCGCAGGCGTTTTCTTCGAAAAATTCAATTGAATTAACGCAGGTTTTTTAGTTTTCCACTTATCTTTCAACTTTTCCATTGCAATATATCGATCCATTAGTGTCAACGAGCTATCACTGGAGGATTTATGTAATAGAACGGCCTCAATCATTTTGCGAGACTTATATAACTCAAAGAGATTATCTCCTTGAAAAATACCTCCACCAGATCCACCGAGATCGATCCCTGCAAGAGCTGCTAAGCCAGCCATTTGTCCTAACCCTCCGCCAGTACTCTCTCCTGTCTCCAATACAAAGGTCGTTGTAGCAGTATATTCTATAGTGCGATATTTTGCATATAAAAATCCAGTTATTCCCCCCATGAGGCCTGCTATCATCCATATATACCATTTTGAAAAAAGGTATTTGATCCAACTTTGTGTCTTTAAGATAAATTCCTTTAAAGACATTTCATCACCACTTAGTTGACTATGTTTATCTTTCACTACTTAACTATTTAAATAAACTGATGATGATGGCCAAAGTAGATGCAATACCAGTACCAATACCGATCCAAGCTTGTGAACTTAATCTTTCTCTTGGCGCACGCTTAGGAACAATAATTTCGGCCCCCGGCTTTACCTCTGGATAACCTCCATCTTTGCCCTTTACGGCACCATTAGCATATTGTACAAAAACACGTTTCTTCAACGCATTGTCTGTAAATCCGCCTGCTTGGTTCACATAGTATTTTAGGCTCTTGCCTTTTACATAGACCACATTGTTTGGGTTCAACACCTCACCCACAACCTTAACAGTTTCTAACTCCTTAGGCACGTTGATAATATCGCCATCCAAAACCAAAAGGTCACCTTTCTCGTAAGGTTTTTCTAAGATTTTATTCAGTTCAATACCAACCAGATCGCTCGGCTCGATATCTGAGTCTGAAGTACTTTGTTGAGATACTTTTGCTAAAGCACTACTTTTTGCTTTTGAATTATCACCATTTTCTTCTTCAACCGCTGTATATTTCTTTGTCTTACCGTCATTTTCCTCGGCATCTAAACTATCTCTTTCCAACTCTTTTTTCAACCGTTCTTTTTCTTTCTTTTCAGCAGCGTTGAGTTTAGACATGCCGGTCCGTTTTAATGAAGCACCTTCGGTATAAGCATACGTAGTCAAACCGCCTGCACGCTTGATAATATCTGAAATACGCTCATCCTCACGCATAATCGTATAGTAGCCCGGATATAATACTTCCCCTTCGATTTTTACCTGACGTTGGGTGCGGAAACCAGCATCGCCCAAAACGGAGATAACATCGTAAGGTTGCAGCGTCATATTTGGATCTGTAAGCACACCATCTTTAATATCAACCAATACAGTTTGTGAAGAGCGATGGTCGGTCACATCTAAGTTTTTGATACGGCGTGCGATCTCTATCCGGGCGTTTTTTGCACCTTCGGTCAATCCGCCTGCTTTCTGAATGAGATCGCCCAACGTTGCATTGCTGGCAAACGGAAAATCACCCGGAAAACGGACCTCACCCTGTACAGTAAATTTATATTCGTCCCTTAAATCAAAGATGGACGAAATCTCAATCTTATCTTCTCGCTTTAATGGAATATCGGCTGCAGTTCCTGCAAGGACATCGCGTACATTGAAATTGATCAATTCGGAGGTATTGTCTGCTTTAAGACGATTGATGATGCCGCGCTCCAAGAAAGCATCTTCACGCACGCCATCGGCCATCTCCAACACTTGCTTTAACGTCATACCTGGCTCTAAACCAAATATGCCGGGACGAAACACGGCCCCTAACACACTGATACGGTTGGCAAAACGATCCAAAATAGGTTCTACAATATATTGATCGCCACTTTTGGGGGTGTAGTTTGCAAACTGATCAGCATAGATATCTTGTACACTGCGTTCGCGGCCTGTGGTCTGCAACACTTTAACCTTGGCACTATAGGCATTTTCGGTAAAATCGCCCGCATAACGCAAGATATCAGAAAGGGATTCGCCAGGTACGGTCTCAAAAATGGCAGGACGCTTGACTTCGCCTTCAAATTGTACTCTGGCACCGTAAACAGGGATATGAATGATATCTTGATCTTGTAAACGGATATTGCCTTGTTGAATGCCATTGGCTAAAAAATCGTACACATCGATCGTACTGATCACGCGGTTGCCGCGGATCACCTGGATCTTGCGGTAGGTACCATTTTTATTGGGACCACCTGCGGCGTACAGGGCATTAAACACCGTTGCTAAAGAAGGTAAACTGTAGGTGCCCGGTTTTGTAGCTGCCCCTGTTAAGGTAACACGGATGGTACGGATGTTACCAATATTAACGCTCACCTGCGTTCTTCCAGAGCGTATTGCAGGGTATGTACCGCTCAAACGTTGTTCTATTTTACTTTTTGCTGCAGCAATGGATAAACCAGCCACATTGATCTGACCGACATATTCTACTTTAATTGTTCCATCGGGACTTACGGGAAGTTGATAGGAGGCTTCGTTATCGCCTGTAATATCTAACAAGATCTCATCGTCTGGACCAATAATATACGAGCTAGGTGTAGCCATACGCAGATTGGGCTCAAAGGTGATGGCGTTATTCTTAAAAAGGTCTGAGCCAAAGATCTTGAGCTTGCCTTCTTCATTTTCCATCGAATCTCTTCTATTCGTCTGCTTATTTTGCAGAGAATCTGCATTGGAGTAACCATCTACCTGACGGCCAGTGCTACGCGTATTGCGCGATTGGCTGGAAGATCCTTGTGAAGGATTTGGCTGCTGCTTTTTACGTTTGATATTCGCCAGACGTTCTTTTAATTTTTGAACTTCGACAGCTGAAACGCCCTGTGCACGTGCAAAGCCATCTAACTGACTTTCGTCGTATCCCATTAAAGCGGCCTGTTTGACATATTGTTCAATCTGTGCGTCACTTAGATTGTCTACTTTTATATTGGCAGGATTGGTCTGTGCGTGTAATGTACCCACAAATCCTGCTATGCATAACCATAATATTATTCTTTTCATCGACACCGCGGTATTTGCCGCAAAATTAGTAAAACTATTTAATTAAATGATTGAAATATTT
>Ga0308156_1000478_pt1 | contig 81340 bp, 83 predicted proteins | sample PhyAR2_FD_201041 | JGI IMG/M metagenome (GOLD analysis project Ga0308156, IMG submission 201041) | Phyllosphere microbial communities from UC Gill Tract Community Farm, Albany, California, United States - DLSL A.R2 | ecosystem: Host-associated > Plants > Phyllosphere > Unclassified | place: USA... | reverse complement strand
AAATGGAACTAGTAGTATTAAATACATCAGGAAAAGAGACCGGAAGAAAAGTAACTCTAGACGAAACAGTATTCGGAATTGAGCCAAATCAGCACGCGGTTTACTTAGAAGTTAAACAGTACCTTGCAGCACAAAGACAAGGAACTCATAAAGCAAAAGAAAGAAGCGAAATTACTGCTTCTACTAAAAAGCTTAAGAAGCAAAAAGGATCTGGATCTGCTAGATACGGGGATATCAAATCTCCAACTTTCAGAGGTGGAGGTAGAGTATTCGGACCAAAACCAAGAGACTACAGATTCAAATTGAACAAAGCTCTTAAGAGATTAGCTAAAAAATCTGTTTTATCTCAGAAAATGAGAGACAACAGCATTAAAGTTTTAGAAGATGTGAGCTTTGCTGCTCCTAAGACTAAAGATTTCATCAATGTATTAAATGCATTGGAACTTAACGGTAAAAAATCTTTATTCGTTCTTCCTGAAGCTAACAAGAATGTGTATTTATCTTCAAGAAACTTACCTAAAACTAAAGTAATGAACTTCAACGAGATCAGTTCTTACGATTTAGTAAATGCAGGTGAGATTATTTTCTTCGAAGGTGCAGTTGAAAAATTCCAGGAAAATTTAAAGAAATAAGTCATGTCTATTATTATTAAACCAGTTATTTCAGAAAAGGCTAATTACCTTACAGATTTAAGAGGTTCTTATTCTTTCTTAGTTGATCCTAAGGCGAATAAAATCCAGATTAAAAAAGCTGTTGAAGCAGCTTACGGTGTAAAAGTAGCAGACGTTAACACAATGATTTATGCTCCGAAGGTTTCTTCAAAGTACACTAAAAAAGGTCTTCAAGTAGGAAAGACAAACAAATTGAAAAAAGCGGTAATCAAACTTGCTGAAGGTGAGGTTATCGATATTTTTGCTGTAAATTAATTATTAATTATAAATAATAGTAATGTCTGTTAGAAAATTAAAACCTATCACCCCGGGACAGAGATTCAGAATTGTAAACAATTTTGAGGAAATTACTACCAACAAACCAGAGAAGTCTCTAACAGTTGGTATTAAAAAGTCAGGTGGACGTAACCAAACAGGTAAAATGACCATGCGTTACACCGGAGGTGGACACAAAAAGAAATACAGAATTATTGACTTCAAAAGAAACAAAGCAAACGTTGAAGCAACTGTAAAATCTGTAGAATACGATCCAAACAGAACTGCATTTATCGCTTTATTAGAGTACGCAGACGGAGAGAAGAGATATATCATCGCTCCAAACGGTATCAAAGTTGATCAGAAAGTAATTTCTGGAGAAAGCGTAGAGCCAAATGTAGGAAACGCAATGAAGTTGAAAAACATTCCTTTAGGTACTGTTATTTCTTGTGTTGAAATGAAACCTGGTCAAGGTGCAATTTTAGCAAGAAGTGCTGGTTCTTCAGCTCAATTGACTTCAAGAGACGGAAAATATGCAATCATCAAATTGCCTTCAGGAGAATCAAGAATGATCCTTACTGAATGTTATGCAATGATTGGATCTGTTTCTAACTCTGACCACCAGTTAACTGTATCAGGTAAGGCTGGTAGAAGCAGATGGTTAGGTAGAAGACCAAGAACAAGAGCAGTTGTAATGAACCCGGTTGATCACCCAATGGGAGGTGGTGAAGGACGTTCTTCTGGAGGTCACCCAAGATCTAGAAACGGTAAACCAGCTAAAGGTTACAAAACTAGAAAGAAAAACAAAGTGTCTAACCGTTACATCGTATCTAAAAGAAAATAATTATGGCAAGATCACTTAAGAAAGGACCGTTCATTCATCATACTTTAGATAAGAAGGTTCAGGCAAATATAGAAGCTAACAAGAAAACTGTTATCAAAACTTGGTCTAGAGCATCAATGATCTCTCCAGACTTCGTAGGACAAACTATTGCAGTACACAACGGGAAATCTTTTATCCCAGTTTATGTTACAGAAAACATGGTTGGTCACAAGCTAGGCGAATTTTCTCCAACAAGATCTTTCAGAGGTCATGGTGGTAACAAAAACAAAGGAAGCAGATAATCATGGGATCAAGAAAAAGAGAAAGTGCATTAGCACGTAAATTGACAAACCAAGACGTAGTAAAAGCAATACACAATGATTGCCCATCTTCTCCAAGAAAAATGAGATTAGTAGCTGATATCATTAGAGGAGAGCAGGTAGACAAAGCTTTATACATTCTAAAATATTCTAAAAAAGACGCATCTAACAAGCTAGAAAAAGTATTGCTTTCAGCAATGGCTAACTGGCAGACTAAAAACGAAGGTGCTGATATTGAAGAAGCAAATCTTATCGTTAAAGAAATTTTTGTAGACAGTGCTAGACAATTGAAGAGACTAAGACCAGCTCCACAAGGTAGAGGGTACAGAATCAGAAAAAGATCAAACCACATTACATTAATCTTAGGTAAAAAAGAAAATTAATCAAGGTATGGGACAGAAGACAAATCCAATTGGTAATAGATTAGGTATCATCAGAGGATGGGATTCTAACTGGTTTGGTGGAAACGATTATGGAGACAGAATCGCTGAAGACTACAAAATCAGAAGATACCTTGAGGCTAGATTATCTAAAGGTGGTATTTCAAAAATTTATATCGAAAGAACACTTAAATTAGTAACAGTTACAATCACTACTGCTAGACCGGGACTTATCATCGGTAAAGGAGGTCAGGAAGTTGATAAATTGAAAGAAGAATTGAAGAAACTTACAGGTAAGGATATTCAAATCAACATCTTCGAAATCAAAAGACCTGAATTAGACGCTGTATTAGTTGCTGATAGTATTTCTAAGCAAATTGAAAACAGAATTTCTTACAGAAGAGCTGTTAAAATGGCAATGGCAAGTACTATGAGAATGGGTGCTGAAGGTATCAAAGTTCAAATCTCTGGTAGATTGAACGGAGCTGAAATGGCAAGATCAGAATCTTTCAAAGAAGGAAGAATTCCATTGTCAACTTTCAGAGCTGATATTGATTACCACTGGGCAGAAGCTCACACTACTTACGGTAGACTAGGAGTAAAAGTTTGGATCATGAAAGGTGAAGTTTACGGTAAAAGAGAACTTTCTCCACTAGTGGGACAACAGAAAAAAGGAGGTCAGTCAGACAGAGGAAACAGAGGAGGAGACAGAGACAACAGAAGACCTAGAAAAAACAACAACAATAACAATAATAATTAAAATTTTAGATTAGAAATTTTGAATTTTAAATTACCGTTACTTTTTTAAAATTAAAAAAAATCTAAAATCTAAAATCTAAAATCTAAAATTTAGAAATTATGTTACAACCAAAAAGAACCAAATTCCGTAGAGTTCACAAGATGAAGATGAAGGGGAATGCCCAAAGAGGTAGTCAACTTGCTTACGGAACTTTTGGGATCAAAGCAACGGAAGGAGCTTGGATCACTGCAAGACAGATTGAAGCAGCTCGTATCGCTGCGACAAGATATATGAAGAGAGAAGGTCAACTATGGATCAAAATCTTCCCAGACAAGCCAATTACTAAGAAACCAGCGGAAGTACGTATGGGTAAAGGTAAGGGTGCTGTTGAATATTGGGTAGCTGTAGTAAAACCAGGTAAAATTATGTTCGAAATCGGAGGTGTACCTTACGATATCGCTAAGGAAGCTTTAAGACTTGCTGCACAAAAATTACCAGTAGTTACTAAATTCATCGTTGCTAACGATTTTGTTAAACCTCTATAATCTTTGAATACAATGAAAAATGCTGATATTAAAAATTTAAGCGCGGGTGATATTCAAGCTCAATTAACTGAAGCAAAAGCTCAATATTCTAAATTGAAATTAGCTCATGCAATCAGTCCAATTGAAAACCCGATTCAAATCAGAGATTTGAGAAAAACAATCGCAAGACTAAACACTGAGTTAACTAACAAACAATAATTTCATTTTACAATGGATAGAAATTTAAGAAAAGAAAGAATCGGAGTGGTTTCCAGCAATAAAATGGAAAAAACTATTGTTGTTAGTGAAACTACAAGAGTAAAGCACCCGATGTACGGTAAATTCGTTTTGAAAACGAAAAAATATACTGCACACGACGAGAACAACGAATGCACAGAAGGTGATACAGTTTTGATCCAAGAAACTAGACCTTTGAGCAAGAGCAAGAGATGGAGATTAGTAAGAATCATTGAAAAAGCTAAGTAATAATGTTACAAACAGAATCAAGATTAAAAGTTGCTGATAACACAGGTGCTAAAGAAGTACTAGTTATTAGAGTTCTGGGAGGAACCAGAAGAAGATATGCTTCAGTTGGTGATAAAATCGTTGTTACTATCAAGGATTCTACACCATCAGGAAACGCTAAAAAAGGTCAGGTATCTAAAGCTGTAGTAGTAAGAACTAAAAAAGCAGTAAGAAGAAAAGATGGTTCATACATCAAATTCGACGACAATGCTTGTGTATTACTAAACGCAGCGGGAGAAATGAGAGGAACACGTGTTTTCGGACCTGTTGCTCGTGAGTTGAGAGACAAAGAATATATGAAAATCATTTCATTAGCTCCTGAAGTACTTTAATTTTTAAAATTTTTAAAAGAAATGTCAAAGTTAAAAATAAAAAGAGGAGATAACGTAATCATTACTACTGGTAAGAAAGATATCAAAGGTAAGACTGGTGAAGTTATTGAAGTGATCAAGAAAGAAGGAAAAGACCCTAGAGTAATTGTTGCAGGACTTAACATCGTTAAAAAACACGTTAAGCCTTCAGCTTCAAATCCGCAAGGAGGAATTACTGAAAAGGAAGCTTCTATTCATATCTCAAACGTAGCTTTAGTTGGTAAAGACGGAAAAGCTATCAAAATCGGTTACAAAATCGAAGGAGATAAGAAAGTGAGAGTTAACAAAAAAACGGGTGAAACTTTATAATTTGAATTAACATGGAATTTATAGCAAGACCCAAAAAAATATACAAAGAGCAAATTGTTCCTGCAATGATGGAAGAATTTGGGTACAAGTCAATCATGCAAGTACCTAGATTAGAGAAAATTGTTGTATCACAAGGTTTAGGAGACGCTACTGCAGATAAGAAAATTATCGATTATGCTGTAGAAGAACTTACAAACATTACAGGTCAGAAAGCAGTAGGTACAATCTCTAAGAAAGATGAAGCTGCATTCAAACTAAGAAAAGGAATGCCTGTAGGAGCAAAAGTAACATTGAGAGCTCAGAGAATGTATGAGTTCTTAGACAGACTTACTTCTTCTGCTTTACCACGTATCAGAGATTTCTCTGGTATCAAAGCAGATGGTTTCGATGGTAGAGGTAACTACAACTTAGGTATTACTGAGCAAATTATCTTCCCTGAGATCGTAATTGACAAAGTGAAAAAAATCCAAGGGATGGACATCACTTTCGTAACTACTGCGAAAACAGATAAAGAAGCTAAAGCATTATTAACTCACTTCGGTTTACCATTTAAAAAGAACTAAGAAATGGCTAAAGAATCAATGAAAGCGCGTGAGCGCAAAAGAGAAGCACTAGTTGCTAAATACGCTGCTAAAAGACAAGCTCTTAAAGAAGCTGGTGATTACGAAGGACTTCAAAAATTGCCTAAAAACGCTTCTCCTGTAAGATTACACAACAGATGTAAACTAACAGGTAGACCAAGAGGATACATGAGAACGTTCGGTATTTCCAGAGTAACTTTCAGAGAAATGGCAAACAACGGTCTTATCCCAGGGGTAAGAAAAGCTAGTTGGTAATAATTACTAATTAAAAATCGGGACAATTAAGTTGTCAAGATACTAAAGAATAAAATATCAGACTGAAGTTTTCTGAAGTCTGATATTTTTCTCTTCAAGTCTTTTCAATACTGATTGTTCTTTAACCAATAATTTATAAAAGAAAAATGGTAACAGATCCAATTTCAGATTTCCTAACAAGAGTAAGGAACGCACAAAGCGCAGGCCACAAAGTGGTGGAAATTCCTGCATCGAAAATCAAAAAGGAGATTACTAAGATCCTATTTGATCAAGGGTATATCTTAAACTTCAAGTTTGAAGATAACGCTGTTCAAGGAGTGATCAAAATCGCTTTAAAGTACGATAAGCAAACTAACAAACCTGCTATTAAGTCTATTCAAAGAGCTTCTAGACCAGGTTTGAGACAGTACAAAGGTTCTACTGAACTTCCAAGAGTACTAAACGGTTTGGGTATTTCTATCATCTCTACTTCTAAAGGAGTAATGACTGACAAGAAAGCTAGAGAAGAGAAAGTAGGCGGTGAAGTAATCTGCTATGTTTATTAATTTTTAATCAGAGGAAAATGTCAAGAATTGGTAAAGCAATTATAACAATTCCAGCTGGAGTTACAATCACTGAAAACAACGGTGTAGTAACTGTAAAAGGAGCGAAAGGAGAACTTTCTCAAGAGCTTACGGCAGGAATTACTATAGAACAAAAAGATGGTGAACTGAATGTAAACAGACCATCTGATTCTAAACAACACAAAGCGCTTCACGGTTTATACAGAGCGTTAATCAACAACATGATTGTTGGTGTAAATACAGGTTTCGAAAAGAAACTAGAACTAGTAGGGGTAGGATACAGAGCTTCACACGCAGGTCAAAAACTTGAGTTAGCTTTAGGATTCTCTCACGGTATCGTATTAGAACTTCCAGGTGAAGTAAAAGTTGATACATTGACTGAAAAAGGTAAAAACCCAATTATTACTTTAACGTCTCACGACAACCAACTTCTAGGAATGGTAGCTGCAAAGATCCGTTCTTTCAGAAAGCCTGAGCCATACAAAGGAAAAGGTGTAAGATTCGTAGGAGAAATTGTTAGACGTAAAGCTGGTAAATCTGCTTAATAAATTATAAGTATTATGGCATTAAGTAAATTAGAAAAAAGAATAAGAATCAAAAGAAGAGTAAGAGGGAAAATCTCTGGATCTTCTGAATTGCCAAGATTATCTGTATACAAAAGTAATAAGGAAATTTACGCTCAGTTAATCGACGATAAAAATGGTAAAACTTTAGCATCAGCTTCTTCTAGAGAAAAAGGTGTAGACGCTAAAGGTACTAAGACTGAAGTTTCTGCTGCTGTTGGTAAAGCTATCGCTGCTAAAGCTATCGCTGCAGGAATCGAAAGTATTGTATTTGACAGAAACGGTTTCGTATATCACGGTAGAGTAAAAGCTCTAGCTGATGGTGCGAGAGAAGGTGGACTTAAATTCTAATCATTAAATTTCGGAAAATATGTTAGGACTAGATAATATAGAAAGAGTAAAACCGGGAGGATTAGAATTAAAAGATCGTCTCGTAGCTGTTAACAGAGTAACAAAAGTAACTAAAGGAGGTAGAGCTTTCGGATTTTCTGCTATTGTTGTAGTAGGTAATGAAGAAGGTATCATCGGTTTCGGTTTAGGAAAATCTAAAGAGGTTGCTTCTGCAATTGCTAAAGCAGTTGAAGACGCTAAGAAAAACCTTGTGAAAGTTCCTGTAATGAACCATACTATTCCTCACCAAACTACTGCTAGATACGGTGGTGCAGATATCTTCTTAAGACCTGCTTCTCACGGTACAGGACTTATCGCCGGTGGTGCGGTAAGAGCGGTATTGGAATCTGCTGGTATTCACGATATCCTTTCAAAATCTAAAGGATCTTCTAACCCTCACAACGTGGTGAAAGCTACTTTCAAAGCGTTATTGGATATCAGAAGACCTGAAGAGATCGCTAGAATGAGAGGAGTTTCTCTAAGTAAAGTGTTTAACGGTTAATAATTAAAACAATGGCAACAATTAAAGTAAAGCAAGTAAGAAGCGCTATTGGTAGAACAAAAACCCAAAAGAGAACGCTTGAAGCATTAGGATTAAAAAAACTTCACCAAGTGGTAGAACACGAAGCTACTCCTTCTATCTTAGGAATGATAGCTGCTGTAGGTCACTTACTAGAAGTTCAAAAATAATTTTATAAAAGAGAAATTAAAATGAATTTAAATAATATACAACCTGCTGCAGGATCTACTTTCAACTCAAAAAGAATTGGTAGAGGTCAAGGTAGTGGAAAAGGAGGTACTTCAACAAAAGGACACAAAGGTCAGAAAGCTAGAGCTGGTTATTCTCAGAAAATCGGTTTCGAAGGTGGACAGATGCCTTTACAAAGAAGATTACCTAAATTCGGTTTCAAAAACGTAAATAGAAAAGAGTTTAGAGGAATTAACCTTGATACTATTCAAACTTTAATCGAGAACAAATCCATCACTGGAGATATCACGAAAGAAGTTTTAGTAGCAAACGGGATAGTTTCTAAAAACGAATTAGTGAAAATTATGGGTAGAGGAGAATTGAAATCTGCGGTTTCAATCTCTGCTGACAAATTCACTAAATCTGCTGAAGAGCTTATTGCTAAGGCAGGTGGAAAAGCAATTACCTTATAATACTTACTAATGAAAGAATTTATACAAACACTTAAAAATATATGGAGCCTAAAGGAGTTAAGAGATAAAATTCTCTTTACGTTAGGTATTATCCTTGTGTATAGATTCGCATCTTATATCTCACTTCCGGCAATTAACCTTGCAGAGGTGGGAGATCTCTTAGAGCATTATAAAAATCAAGGCGGTAACAAGCAAGGAGCAGGTCTCCTTGGCTTGCTTTCGTCGTTTACGGGGGGAGCTTTCAGCCACGCTTCCGTAATGGCGTTGGGGATCATGCCTTATATTTCTGCTTCTATTATTGTTCAGTTGATGGGAATGGCTATTCCTTATCTTCAGAAGCTTCAGAAAGATGGAGAGTCAGGTAGAAATACATTGAACCAAATTACAAGATGGTTAACAATTGGAGTTTGTCTGGTACAGGCACCTTCTTATTTAACTTCTATTACTCAATTATTCTTACCGTATGCTCAGTTCCAATCTGCATATTTTGTAGAGCCAAATTCTATCATGTTCTGGTTGCCAAGTATTGTAATCTTGGTTGCTGGTTCAGTATTCGCAATGTGGTTAGGTGAAAAGATTACTGACAAAGGAATCGGAAATGGTATTTCCATCCTTATTATGGTTGGGATCCTTTCAAGATTACCTGAAGCATTCGTACAGGAAATGGCCGTGCAGAACGGAAAAGGAGGAATGGGATCTATCATGATCCTTATTGAAGTATTATTCTGGATGGTAGTTGTTCTTCTGGCCGTGATTTTATCTGTGGCTGTTAGAAAAATTCCAATTCAGTATGTAAGCAGAGCTCAAGCAAGAGGAGGTGTAAACAAGAATCTTATGCAGGGCGCAAGACAATGGATTCCATTGAAAGTAAATGCTGCTGGTGTAATGCCGATTATCTTTGCTCAGGCATTGATGTTCGTACCAGGATTATTAACAAAATTCGATGAGTCTAACACTTTTCTTGCAGGTTTCAAGAATGTTTTTAGCTGGCAGTACAATGTATTGTTTGCGCTATTAATTATTATCTTCTCGTTTTTCTATACTGCAATTACAATTCCGGTAAACCAGATGGCTGATGATTTGAAGAGAAATGGAGGTTTAGTACCGAAAGTAAGACCAGGGAAAGAGACAGCAGATTACTTAGATGATATTTTATCAAAAATTACCTTGCCAGGTGCAATTTTTTTATCTATCTTTGCAGTCCTTCCGGCAATTGTGCATGGAAGCTTTGTTCAGACAGATGCGTTTGCCCTATTTTTCGGGGGAACGTCACTATTAATTATGGTGGGTGTAATTTTAGATACTGTTCAACAGATTAATACATATCTGCTGAATCATCATTATGATGGCTTAATGCAGTCTAAACTGTCTAGAACGACTGGATATTAATTTATGGCAAAACAAAAACATATTGAACAAGACGGCGTTATAACGGAAGCACTTTCGAACGCTCAGTTCCGTGTAGAACTTGAAAATGGGCATATCCTTATTGCTCATATTTCCGGTAAAATGCGAATGCACTATATTAAACTTTTACCTGGTGATAAGGTAAAACTAGAAATGTCTCCCTATGATTTAACAAAAGGGAGGATCACATTTAGATATTAACAATTAGCCAAATGGAATACACTTTCCATTTGGCATTTGTAAAAAATAAATACTATCAAAATGAAAGTAAGAGCATCAATTAAAAAAAGAAGCGCTGATTGCAAAATCGTACGCAGAAAAGGTGTACTGTTCGTAATCAACAAGAAGAACCCAAAATTTAAACAAAGACAAGGCTAACATTAAATTATGGCGAGAATTGCAGGTATTGATTTACCAAAAAACAAAAGAGGTGTTATCGGTTTAACTTACATCTATGGAGTAGGAAGAAGTACTTCTTCTGAAATCCTTAAAGCTGCCGGTATCAGCGAAGACAAGAAAGTCAACGAATGGAATGACGATGAATTGGCTGCAATCAGAACATATATCTCTGAAAACGTTAAAGTAGAAGGAGAATTAAGATCTGAAGTGCAATTGAACATCAAGAGATTGATGGACATAGGATGCCAACGAGGAATACGTCACAGACTAGGATTACCTTTAAGAGGCCAGAGAACGAAAAACAACTCTAGAACCCGTAAAGGAAAGAGAAAAACAGTTGCTAACAAGAAAAAGGCAAGTAAATAATCGTTAGGAATTATGGCAAAACAAAGTAAAGTAGTTAAAAAAAGAAAAGTAAAAGTTGAAGCTATTGGTGAAGCACATATTCAAGCTTCTTTCAATAACATCATCATTTCTTTAACAAATAAAAGTGGAGAGGTTATCTCTTGGGCATCTGCCGGTAAAATGGGATTCAGAGGTTCTAAAAAGAACACTCCTTTTGCTGCTCAAATGGCAGCTGAAAATTGCTCTGCTGTAGCTCATGAAGCTGGATTAAGAAGAGTAAAGGTGTTTGTGAAAGGTCCAGGTGCAGGTAGAGAATCTGCTATCAGATCTATTCACAATTCAGGAATTGAAGTTAGCGAAATCATTGATGTGACTCCAATGCCGCACAATGGATGTAGACCACCAAAAAGAAGAAGAGTTTAATTTTTAGAATTTACCCATTATGGCAAGATATATTGGACCTAAAACTAAGATTGCTAGAAAGTTTGGTGCTGCAATCTACGGAGATGATAAAAACTTCGAAAAAAGAAAAAACCAACCGCCAGGACAACACGGTCCTAACAAGAGAAGAGGTGCTAAAAAATCAGAATATGCAGTTCAGTTAGCTGAAAAACAAAAAGCTAAATATACTTACGGTATTTTAGAAAGACAGTTTGCTAACTTATTTGAAAAAGCACACAGAAGCAAAGGAGTAACAGGTGAAGTTCTATTACAACTTTGTGAATCAAGATTGGATAACGTAGTGTACAGATTAGGTTTTGCTAAAACTAGATCTGGTGCAAGACAATTAGTTTCTCACAGACACATCACTGTGAACGGAGAAATTCTTAATATCCCTTCTTACTTGGTAAAAGCTGGTGATGTAATCACTGTAAGAGAAAAGTCTAAGTCTCTTGAAGTTGTTACCAATGCATTGGCTTCTAAGTCAAACTATGAGTGGTTACAATTCAACGATGAGAAGAAAGAAGGTACTTTCATTTCTGCTCCAGAAAGAATCCAGATTCCGGAGGACATCAAGGAGAACCTTATCGTGGAACTTTACTCTAAATAATTTTTTAATCAAATTTTTGCTCAACCCAATAATATGGCAATTTTACAATTCATAAAACCCGATAAAGTAATTTTACTTAACTCTGATGAATTTAAAGGTCAATTCGAATTCAGACCTTTAGAACCAGGTTTCGGGCTTACAATCGGTAATGCTTTGAGAAGAGTGTTGCTTTCTTCTCTGGAAGGATACGCTATTTCATCTATCAAAATAGAAGGTGTAGAGCACGAATTTTCAACTATTCCAGGAGTAATCGAAGATGTTACCGAAATTATTCTTAACCTTAAACAAGTAAGATTAAAAGCTGCAGCAGAAGGCCAGGCGAACGAGCAGGTTGTTGCTAAAGTTTCAGGTCAAACGGTTATTACTGCTGGTGATTTAGGTAAGTCTATCAATGGATTTGAGGTTTTAAACCCGGATTTAGTGATTTGCAACCTAAACAGTGATGTAACTTTCGAAATTACTTTCAATATTGAAAAAGGTAGAGGGTATGTGCCTTCTGAACAAAATAAGTCAAACAATGCTCCTGTAGGAACTATTGCTATCGACTCTATTTTTACGCCGATCAAGAAAGTACAATATAGCATTGAAAATTATCGTGTAGAGCAAAAAACAGACTACGAAAAACTTGTACTAGATATAGAAACTGACGGGTCTATCAGCCCTCAGAATGCTTTAACTGAAGCTTCTAAGATATTAATTTATCACTTCATGCTATTCTCTGATGAGAGAATCACGCTTGAAACTGAAGCTGTAAAAGCATCTATCCAGTACGATGAAGAAACTCTTCACACAAGACAACTTCTTAAGTCTAAATTAGCAGATATGGATCTTTCTGTAAGAGCCCTTAACTGTCTAAAAGCAGCTGAAGTAGAAACTCTTGGAGAATTGGTTTCTTACAGTAAGTCTGATTTGATGAAATTCAGAAATTTTGGTAAAAAATCTTTGACAGAACTAGAAGAATTAGTGCATTCAAAAGGTCTTAACTTCGGTTTCGACGTTGCAAAATATAAGTTAGACGCTGATAAATAATTAATAATGAGACACGGTAAAAAATTCAATCACTTAGGAAGAACAGCTTCTCACAGAAGTGCTTTACTTTCTAATATGGCTTGTTCTCTAATTGAGCATAAAAGAATCAACACTACTGTAGCTAAAGCTAAAGCTTTAAGAGTATATGTTGAGCCTCTATTAACAAAAGCAAAAGAAGATACTACACACAACAGAAGAGTAGTATTCTCTTACCTTCAAAATAAATTTGCGGTTGCTGAATTATTCAGAACTGTAGCTCCTAAAATCGCTGAAAGAAACGGTGGTTATACAAGAATCATTAAGACAGGTTTCAGACCAGGTGATGCTGCTGATATGGCTCTTATCGAATTAGTAGATTTCAACGAGCTTTACAACCCTAATGCTGAAGAGAAAAAAGCTACAAGAAGAAGCAGAAGATCAACTGCTGCACCTAAAAAAGCTGAAGCTGTAGTAGCTGAAGCTCCTGCAGTAGAAGAGAAAGTAGAAGAAGCTAAAGCTGACACTACTGAAGAGAAAACTGAAGAATAATATTCATTCAGATATATAAAAAAAACCATCCGGATTCCCGGATGGTTTTTTTATTTTCTTCAATATACTTGCAAAATAAAATGTCCCTCAATATAGAGGGACACTGCTATTTTAGATCTTTGTTCTTTTCAATTCAATAATATTATTACCCTGCTCAAGGTGAAGGCTGTCTCCTTTTACCCTTGCGGTCATATCATCTTTCTTGTAAATTGTTTCATCACCTTTGGTTTCTGTTTTAGGTAATGTAAAAGTTTTCTTGTTGCTGGTAATGGCTACTGTACTTTCTTTCGGATCGTTTTTGAATACAACTTTCACTAAGGTTCCGTCTGTGGCTTTATAAACAAAATCTGTTTTTTCAATCTTCTGCCCGTTTATATCTACCGTTGAAGAACTTTGTGTTACCGAATCTATTTTTCCGTTGTTGTCTGTAACTACAGTTTCTGAGCTATCTGTTTTGATAATGCTTTTGTTTCCACTCTCATTTTTTTTACAGCTGATAACTGTTAGTGCAAGTACAGCACCTAGTGCTAAAAGACTTTTTTTCATGATTATATTATTTGATATTCAATATGATTTTTATATTTTAATTTTACAAAAATCATGCCTTACAATATGAGAAATTTCAGCCATTATTTATACATAATTCTTTTCTTTTTCTCTTTTAATACGATGTTTTCACAAAAAGGGAATTTTGAAATTAAGAATGGACATTTTATCTTAAATGGAAAACCGTTCACAGTGTATTCCGGGGAGATGCACTATCCCAGAGTTCCTTCAGAATACTGGAAACACCGGCTGGAGATGATGAAAGCAATGGGTTTGAATACAGTTACCACTTATGTTTTTTGGAATTACCATGAAGAATCTCCCGGGAAATGGAATTTTTCGAGAGAAAAAGATTTGAAGAAGTTTATAAAAACAGCACAAGAAGTAGGTTTATATGTTATTATTCGGCCGGGACCTTATGTCTGTGCGGAATGGGAATTTGGTGGATATCCTTGGTGGCTGCAAAAAAATAAAGATCTTGAGATAAGAAGAGACAATAAAGCTTTTCTCGAAGAATGCCGGAAATATATCAATCAGCTGGCAGAACAAATAGTACCCCTGCAGATCAATAATGGTGGCCCAGTGATTATGGTGCAGGCTGAAAATGAATTTGGTTCCTATGTTGCTCAAAGAAAAGATATTCCTCTCGAAGAGCATAGAAAATACAGCCATAAGATAAAAGAGATGCTTTTGAACAGCGGAGTTTCGGTTCCGTTATTTACTTCAGATGGAAGCTCGCTTTTTAAAGGTGGTTCTATTGAAGGAGCGATACCAACAGCAAACGGAGAAGGTGATATTGATATTTTAAAGAAAAGTATCAATGAATATAATGGAGGGCAAGGTCCTTACATGGTCGCCGAATATTACCCCGGATGGCTTGATCATTGGGCAGAACCCTTTGTTAAGGTTACTACAGAAGAAGTGGTAAAGCAAACAGAGATGTATATAAAAAACGGAATTTCTTTTAATTATTATATGATTCATGGCGGAACCAATTTTGGATTTACCAGCGGTGCAAATTACGACAAGGATCACGATATACAGCCGGATATTACAAGCTATGATTATGATGCTCCCATCAGTGAAGCAGGTTGGGCCACTCCAAAGTATAATGCGTTGAGAGAAATTTTTCAAAAAATACATCAGAATACGCTTCCGGATATTCCAAAGCCGATGAAGGTCATTACTATTCCCACCATTAAATTCTCAAAAATAAATTGCCTTTTTGATCTTACCAATCGTCAAAAACCTGTTGTGAGTGACAAACCACTCACCTTTGAAGATCTGAATATCGGAAACGGGTATGTTCTCTACAGAAGAAAATTTGTTAATGATACGAAAGGAAAATTAGAAATAAAAGGATTACGTGATTATGCCAATATATACATCAATGGCAGATGGAAAGGAGAATTGAACAGGATGAACAAAAAATATGATCTTGACATTGAAATTAAGTCAGGGGACCGATTGGAAATTCTGGTTGAAAATATGGGCAGGATTAATTATGGAGCAGAGATTGTCCATAATTTAAAAGGCATTATCAGTCCGGTAAAAATCAACGGAACTGAAGTTTCCGGAAACTGGGAAATGCTTCCAATGCCTTTTGATACTTTTCCCAAACATACTTTTAAGCAAAAAGACATTGCCGCTCACTCACCTGTAATTCAGGAAGCTGAATTTACACTGAATGAAACAGGAGATACTTTTCTTGATATGAGAAATTTTGGAAAAGGAATTGTTTTTATCAACGGAAAAAATGCAGGAAGATACTGGAGTGCTGCAGGCCCTCAACAAACACTTTACATTCCCGGGGTATGGTTGAAAAAAGGGAGAAATCTGATTCAGATCTTTGAACAGATTAAACTTCATAATACAGTAAGCGGTATTGAGCATCCTATTCTTGATCAGCTTACGAAATAAAAATTAATTTTTAAATATAAGTTTAAATTTATTTGCCTTTTCTTTAATTTATTGTAAAATAATTAAATTATTATTGTTTTTGAAATGAAAAATTGATTAAATTTAATAGCAGCTAAAAACTAAACCATAGCCGTAACTCAAATACTAATATTACCCGAAGGTGTAATTGATTTCAATTTGTTTTCTGTTGAAATTTGCTACAAACAAAATAAGTCATGAGCATTTCCATTGCCATAGTAGAAGACGAAAAAAACTACAACAATGCGTTGAAGAAAGTAATCAATTACCAACAGGATATGAAGGTAACTGCTCAGTTCTTTGACGGAAATGATGCCATTCAAAACCTTCCTGCCGTTTCCCCAGATGTCGTGATGATGGATATCCAGTTGCAGGATATGCTCGGAATTGAAATCATAGAAAAACTGCGAAAAGAAATGCCTGATACACAATTTATCATGTGCACCAGTTTTGATGATGATGAAAAGATCTTTAATTCTTTAAAGGCCGGTGCGATGGGCTACCTTGTAAAAGGAGAAAGTATGGACAAAATCCTCTCTTCTATCCGGGATGTATACCAAGGTGGAGCTCCTATGAGTTTTTCCATTGCCAGGAAAGTTCTCAAACATTTTGAAAGAAAGCTGCCGGAAATTAAAGGTTTCGATGAACTTACAGAGCGTGAAAAGGAAATTCTTGAACTTCTTTCAGAAGGTCTTCTATACAAAGAAATTGCAGATAAAAAATGCATCAGCATTGATACCGTAAAAAAGCACGTCGGAAATATCTACAGAAAACTTCACGTAAACAATAAAGTGGAGGCTATTAATAAATTTAACCAATCAAAAAACTAAGAAATTATGGAAAATTTAAATGCAACAAGTCAGGAAGTTCTTGATGATAATTTATCTTACAGAGAAGGCCCTATCGGTAATAAGCTTGATCAGTTAGTGGATGGGGTGGAAATACTGCCTATTAGCCGCATTCTGGCAGAAAGTTTTATTGATAGTGCTAAAAATGGAGTTTTGCCATTTATGCAAAATCAAAATGTGAATTTTAATCTCGGAGGTATGTATGCTGTAAAACATTCACTCCTAAAAGATATTTGCGAGATTATGGATGAAATTAAGGCTACCTATTTAACATTTACTTTCGTACAGATAGATCCTCAGGATTCCAGAGTAAGACTCACACCGTATTCTGAAAACAGGATGATCTACATGGTGGCCTCTTTGCAAACACAAGGTAAAAATACGATTGATGGAAATAATTATCTCATCATTAATGCCAATCAGGATCTTACACTTAAAGATCTGAAAATCTCCAATGAGAGTTTAAAAGAGTTTAATGATTTTTATCTTGATAATGGACATCGAGTACTAACTAATTATTTAGGGCGAAGCAATACATTTTATATCAGTTATCATATTGTTGATCTGATAGATACTTTGTCAAAAGATGCTAGTGATACATTTAAGATCAATCTTTGCGAGATCAGTGATGTTAAGAAAGTGATTTTTGAAAATAATCTTGGTGATAGATTTCGGGAAGATCAATATAAAAAACACTTTGAAACACACGAAAAACAAATGACACTTGTTTTTAGTACAGAAAAAGGATATTACGATATGGGTTCATTATATCCATAAAATGTTAATTCAAATATTATACATTGCAGTACTCCTGGCAGCTACTGTAAAGTCTATAGTTTTAGCTGGAAAGAAAGGCCTTTCCAGCCAAAACTATTTTGCTGTTTACTTATTCCTCTCACTTTGCCTGGAGCTCTATGGGCATTATAAAATATATAGTAAAGAATTTGACTTTGCTTATCTATTTAATTACTACAGTATTTTTCTGATCATTTTTTTTAATATCTATTACGCTAAAATCTTCCCTCAAAAAATCAGAATATTTTTTTTATCTGTGCTCATTGCTATTCTAGTATATATCATCCTGTTTGTAAAATTTTATAGTGAAAACTATGAAAACATACTGGGAATATTAGTTTGCTTTTATTTTATCATTAATGCGCTGGTTTGGTTTTATGTCAGACTGAAAAACTTTGATGAAGTAAAAATTTTTAATGACCCGAATTTCTGGGTCTCCTGTGGATTACTTTTCTGGAGTATTTTCTTTATTTTCAGGTCAATCCCTATGTTTTTTTTTCAAGATAATGATCCTGAATTTTTACAAATTTTAAAACTAATACAGTATTGTGTTAATATCATTATGTATGGATTGTTCTATATTGCCTTAAGGAAATTTGAAAAAAACAATACAGTATGAAACAGCTACCGGATACAATAAGACTGGCTTACATTATTGCTGTTATTCTGTTAATAACTTTTGTCATTTTTATTGTCTTAATTGTTGTTTTGTATAATAAAAGACAGCTCTTTTTTATTCAGCAGCAACAGCTCAAAGAAGCAGAACATCAGAACCAGCTCCTGCAGAAAGAACTCGAAAAACAAAAAGTTCTTGAGCAGGAACGCGAACGTATTTCCCACGATATGCATGATGATCTGGGAGCCGGAATTTCTGCGTTGAAACTTCAGGCCGAATTCCTAAGGCAGAAAGCAGAAGATGATGATCTGCAAAGTGATATTGATGAACTCCTGAAGACTTCAGAAGAAATGAATATTTCCATGCGGGAAATGCTCTGGAGCCTGAACTCAGGCAATGATACATTAGGCAGTTTTATTGATTATGCGATATTGTATACCGGAAATTTTTTAAAGAAAACAAAAATAGTACTGCTTTCAGAATGTGAAGATATCACTGCCGAAACTCCTCTTTCTACAGAAATGAGGCGTAATCTTTTTCTTTGCTTAAAAGAAGCGGTGAATAATGTATACAAACACAGTCAAGCAGATACATTGAAACTTTCATTTTCACAGGAAGAAAATAACTTTTCTATGAGAATATCAGATAACGGAATTGGTATTCAGGACGATCTGCCAAAAGGAAACGGCCTTAGAAATATGAAGAGAAGGATGAATGAATTATTCGGTGAATGTCATATTTCATCCGAAAAACCTGGTACCTGCCTGGTTTTTAAAATAATAATATAAAATTACCCCTTTGTGTAATTGACTGGTGTGTTTTTTAGAGGGAAATTTGATCTATAAAACTAAAAGCCATGAAAACTCTTATTAATGACAGTATTGGAGATTTAGAAGCTGCTTTAAAAAACAATACAGATCTTCAGGAGAAATTTAAAACCAATCCTGTAGAAGCTATGAAAGAGGTGGAAATAAGAAACCCCAAAGACACCGATTATTGGATCTACAGAATTATAGTGCTTATGCTTGGGCTGGCGGTAATTACCATTATAGCAGGACTTATCCTTATTGCTTACTGGAATGACGGCGAAAGTAAAAATAATCAGTTAGTAACGATCTTTGCTACCATTTCGTCAGGAGCTATAGGAGCCTTAGCAGGCCTTTTATCTCCTACACCGAGAAAATAAATAACTTAAAAACCAGATATCATGAAAACTATAACATTAAATATTACAGTAACAGGTGGAACTTCAATTTTAGGAATTATCTATAAAATTTTTAAAAAAGGCAGTACAGAACCACTTTTTGAAAAAACTGAAAAAGGTTCTTTCTCTGAAGAATTTGAATTAGAAGAAAAAATAGAATATGATCTTTATATAATTGGGTCGAATCCTTTATCAGCAGATAGAAATACAAGAGTAAAAATTGATGGAGATATTGTCCTTAGTGAGGATTCTGATTTAAATCCAGCAAATAGAAAAGGGAATGGGTATTTATTAACGTATCATTTTAAAGTAAAGTAATAAATAGGAATCATGAAAACATTTATACATAAATTAGGGATTATTCTGTTTTTCTTTAATGCATTATTGGTTTGTGCCCAGAATGGAGGTTTTGCAAAAAAAGATTTAAAATCAGAAGGTTTTTATAATAAAATTGAAGAAACAAAATCAGGAAACTGGAAAGATGTATTGACTGATTATATGCAGGCTTCTTTTAAAGGATTAACAAGTGAAAACAAATCTTTTCAATTTAAAGCAAACATTTTTTCTTTGAGATCGAAAGTTGATAGTACTTTATTAATTGACTATAACTATGCAAGTAAAAGGGAAACATTTTATAGGAATTTTCAGATACAAATAGGATTGAATCTTGATAATGATTATAAATTTAAAGGATTTAATTATGGTTTTGATTGGGCAATCATTAATAAAAGAGATACAACCGTAGCCAGTTTAGCTAGAAAAGAGTATGAATCAGGTGAAAATTTTGAAAAGCTTAGTTCGGCTTTAATTTTTGCTTTACAAAAATATAGAAACGTAGCAACTCCTGAAAACTATCAGAAAATTGAGAAATTAGCAAAGGCTTCTATTGAAAAACAATATTACTTGCCTATAGATAACCTGCCGGAGGATTTTAAAAAGATATTGCTGGAAGAGCAAGATGGAATAGATGCCCAAAAATTTTTAGATACTTTTCAAGATGAACTAGGAAAGTTAAAAAGGCAGCCTTTATTAACTGTAGGATTTCATAGTAATTTTCAAAAGGATTCTAAGTTTTTAGATGAGTTTGATGCCAATTTGATTTATCTGCAAGGATTGAAATCTAAAAAGGGAAGCAAACTGGAAATAGATTTCCGGAATCAGTTTAAAGCAAAAGACAGTATCACAACATCAGTTATAAAAAGAAAGGAGTTTTCATCACAATTAGGATTGAATATTTCGATTTGGGAAACGAAAGAGAAATCTATCGTAGAGCTTAAGCCTAATTTTGAGTATAAGAGGATTGTTTCAGGAATAATGACTGACGAAAAAAATGATCAGTTCCTGGCCAATGCAGATTTAAGAATAAGAATTTTAAAAAACCTTTGGGTTCCATTGATTTTAAAATATGATATTAAAAACAATAATCTTTTTGGTTTCTTAAATGTCAGTTTCAATTTTGATGCAATGAAAAAAGAATAGCATAATAATTAAAGAATGAAAACTCACCTTTCCAATGTTAAAAGGTGAGTTTTTTATTATTCTTTCCCTATTTTAAATCCTCAATCCAACACAAAGAAATTATGGAATTATCATAATATAAATTAACTAAAATTTAACTTGGATTTATTTCAAAAAAATCCCTCGAAATAGCCCTAAAAGTTAAATTTTGATTAAATTTGTCTAAACTAAAAAAAATAAAAAATGAGTGCAATTTCTTATATAGAAGCAAGACAGATTTTAGATTCCAGAGGTAATCCTACCATCGAAGTAGATGTATTTACAGAAAGCGGGGCAATGGGCCGTGCTGCTGTACCTTCAGGAGCATCTACAGGAGAACATGAAGCGGTAGAATTACGTGACGGTGGTTCAGAATATCAAGGGAAAGGAGTTCTGAAAGCTGTTGAAAATGTAAAAGAAGTAATTGCAGAGAATTTAGTTGGACAGCCGGTTTTCGAACAAAACTATATCGATCAGATTATGATTGATCTTGACGGAACGGCTAACAAAGGAAATCTTGGTGCTAATGCTATTCTTGGTGTTTCTTTGGCTGTAGCAAGAGCTGCGGCTGCAGAATTGGGAATGCCACTTTATAAATATGTAGGAGGAGTAAACGCAAACACACTTCCTGTTCCAATGATGAATGTAATCAATGGTGGATCTCACTCAGATGCTCCTATTGCATTCCAGGAATTTATGGTTATGCCGGTAAAAGCAGACTCTTTCTCTCATGCATTGAGAAAAGGAACTGAAATTTTCCACAATCTTAAATCTATTCTTCATTCAAGAGGTTTATCTACTGCAGTAGGTGACGAAGGTGGTTTTGCTCCTACTTTCAAAGGAACTGAAGATGCTTTGGATACCTTACTTCAGGCAATTGAAAAAGCAGGTTATAAGCCTGGTGACGACATTATGCTGGCATTAGACTGTGCGGCTTCAGAATTCTACAAAGACGGAATTTATGACTACAGAAAATTCCAGACTCCGGATGCGGCTCAGTTTTCAAGCAGTGAGCAGGTTTCTTACCTTGCTGAGCTGGCAGCTAAATATCCAATCATTTCTATCGAAGATGGTATGCAGGAAAATGACTGGGAAGGTTGGAAAATGTTAACTGATAAAATTGGAGACAGAGTACAGTTGGTAGGAGATGATTTATTTGTGACTAACGTAGAGAGATTATCAAGAGGAGTAAAAGAAAATATTGCGAACTCAATCCTTGTAAAAGTAAACCAGATCGGTTCTCTTTCTGAAACAATGGCAGCCGTACAAATGGCTCAGAACAACAAATTCACTTCAGTAATGTCTCACAGATCAGGAGAAACTGAAGACTCTACCATCGCTGATTTAGCAGTAGCAATGAACTGTGGACAGATCAAAACAGGTTCAGCTTCAAGATCAGACAGAATGGCAAAATACAACCAACTATTGAGAATAGAAGAAGCTTTAGGTGAAACTGCAATTTTCCCAGGATTGGAAGCTTTTAAAATCAAAAGATAATTAATCGAATTTATAAATAACGGCAAGCGAAATTTTTAGTTTGCCGTATTTTATGGAAAGTGGTATATTTAAAAAAAATAAATAAATAATGTCAGACAACAAAGTAATATTGAATTACGACGGTAATTCATATGAATATCCAATTGTGGATAGTACTATCGGAGACAGAGGGATTGATATTTCAAAATTAAGAGACCAGACAGGTTTGATCACTCTGGATTTAGGTTATAAAAATACAGGAGCTACCATTAGCGACATCACTTACTTAGACGGAGATAAAGGAGAATTATTCTACAGAGGTTATCCAATTGAGCAGATTGCTGAAAAATCTAACTTCACAGAAGTAATGTATCTTTTATTACATGGAGAATTACCTACTCAGGATCAGTTTACTTCATTCGACAGCAATATTAAAAAATATAACTTCATCGCAGACGAAATGAAAAAAATCATTGATGTTTTTCCTCGTTCTGCCCACCCTATGGGAGTTTTATCTTCTTTAACTTCTGCTTTGACAGCTTTCAACCCGAAAGCAGTTAACGTAAACTCTAAAGAAGAAATGGATCACGCAGCTGAGCTGATGATCGCTAAGTTCTCTCACCTTTGTGCCTGGACTTACAGAAAAACTCAAGGTTTACCATTAAACCACGGAGATAACAACCTGAACTACGTAGAGAACTTCTACAAAATGGCATTCAGATTACCAAACGCTGATTTCGAAATCGATCCGGTAGTTGTAAATGCTTTAGATAAATTATTAATCCTTCACGCAGACCACGAACAAAACTGTTCTACTTCTACAGTAAGAATGGTAGGTTCTGCTCACACAGGTCTTTTCGCTTCTATCTCTGCTGGGGTATCTGCACTTTGGGGACCACTTCACGGTGGTGCTAACCAGGCAGTAATCGAAATGCTTGAATTGATCGAGAAAGATGGTGGTGACGTATCTAAATATGTTGCTAAAGCTAAAGACAAAGCTGATAACTTCCGTCTAATGGGATTCGGACACAGAGTGTACAAAAACTTCGACCCAAGAGCGAAAATCATCAAGAAAGCTGCTGACGATATCCTTACAGCATTAGGTATTCAGGATAAAGCTCTTGACATTGCAATGCAGTTAGAAAGAGTAGCCCTTGAAGACGAGTATTTCGTAGAAAGAAAACTATATCCAAACGTAGACTTCTATTCAGGAATCATCTACAGAGCATTAGGAATCCCTACAGAAATGTTTACAGTAATGTTTGCATTGGGAAGACTTCCGGGATGGATTTCTCAGTGGAAAGAAATGAGATTGAAAGGAGACCCTATCGGAAGACCAAGACAGGTTTACCAAGGTGCTCAGGAAAGAAACTATATCGACATTGCAAGCAGATAATATTTGCTTATACCATAAAAGAATCCCAAAGCTTGCTTTGGGATTTTTTATTTAAAATGTTGCCTGAAAAAAATAAAATGATGCTCAATGGATTTTTTCCAATATTCTGTATTATGATTTCCCGGTTGAGAAATAAATGTAATGGGAATTTTCAGGCTATCGGCAATATCTCTAATTTCAACCGTGGAAGGATAAAGTATATCTTCCGTGCCGCAATCTATTAGAAAAGGATTTCCTTTATTATAAGCTTTTAAAAGTGTTGAAATATTATATTGATTCCATTCTTCCGGTGAACCTAATGTTTTGCCCAGATCATCAGTAATTCTGGCTGTATTAAAGAACTGTAAACTTGCATTTCGGATAATATTAGGATCTAATGAAAACGCACCACTCGTACTTCCGGCAGTATTGAAATAATCCTGATGAAGCAAAAAATATCGGATAGCACCATATCCTCCCATGCTCAATCCACTGATGAAAACATTTTTTTTGTCGATGCTGTAATTTTTATGAACCTTGGGAATCAGCTCCTTAAAAAAGAAGTCTTCAGCTCTTGATCCTTTATCGTAAGGGCTGTTTATATACCATGTTGTAAACCCATCCGGGCAGACAATAATCATTTTATATTGATCAGAAAATTTCTGAAGGTCTGTTGTTTGTGACCATTGACGATAATTTTCACTGTATCCATGCAGTAAATATACTAATGGATATTTCTCTTTCATATTATAGGTTTTAGGTTTGAAAATCAGTACCGTATCTGGTTTTGATATAAATCTGGATTTTAGAACCCATTTTTCCTGCGCTTTGAATAGTTGCAGGTTTATGAGAAGGCCAATAATCAACAGGATGTTTTTTGTATACATAATTTTGTAATTTTAATGTAAATTTCTGCAAGATGTCTGTGGATTGCAATAACGAACAAAATTATGAGTGATCATTATGAGAAAAGAAACTTCTACCAACGCAGCAAATGAACAGTTTCTGTTCGGTATCTGTGAACTGAATTCCGCGGTAAGCATTATCAGCGGGCGCTGGAAATCGCAGATTATTTATTCGATATCGGAAGGAAACAACAGGTTTCATCTTTTGAAGAAAGAATTGCCTAATATTTCTGAACAGGTTTTAGGGAGACAGCTAAAGGAATTGGAAACCCATAAGATTATCATCAAAAAAGACATTCCCGATACTATTCCTTCCGGAATTGAGTATATACTGACAAACAAAGGCGAAGACCTTGTCCCTATCCTGAAAAGCTTATGTGAATGGGGAAAAGAATATGAGAATGGGAAAGAAATAATGGTCTGCAATATTTCTTAGAAAAACATATATGTTGCTGAAATTGAATCCGATAATTTGTTAATTTTGCTTTTATGAAATGATTGGTATGCTCAGGACTGAATGATTGAATAACCAGGCATTATAATAAACTGCAATATCAAATGTTTCATTATTTAAGAATAAATTAATTATCATGACTTTCGGACAACAGATGTTATTTTTCTTCAGTGCAGTAGGAGCATTCAACGGACTTCTGCTGGGGATTTATCTGTTGTTTGTTAAAAAACTGAAGTATCTGCCGGATTTTTTTCTTGGTCTTCTTCTTCTCATGCTAAGTTTAAGAGTAGGAATTTCCGTATGCATTTACTTTTATCCCGACTTGCCAAGAATTATCCCGCATTTGGGGCTGTCAGCCTTATTTTTCACCGGCCCGGCTCTATATTACTATGTGAAATCCTCCTTTCAGCAAGATCAGTTTGATTGGAAAAACTGTCAGAAATGGTTTGGAATACTGACACTGATTTTAGGAGCGGTCGGTTTATTATATCTGCTTTTCCCTGTTACCTGGGAACACTATTTTGGAACATTTATTTATACCGTTTGGTCTATATTTGTATTCCTTACAGTTTACCATTACTATAGCTTTTCAAAGCAAAATTATAAGAGCCCGAACAAATTTGTTCTTCCGGTACTGATTAGTAATGTGATTATCTTTTTGACTTATCAGTTGATTTCAACGGGTTGGGTACAGATATACTGTGCAGGAGGAAGTCTGGTGTTTTCATTTGTGTTGTATGCCAACTTTTTAATCTTATTCAATAAAAAATATCAACAGCTTCCGGTAAAAGAAACAGGAAAGTATTCCAATAAAAAAATTTCCGGAGAACAGGCAGGCAGTTTTGTATCCAGATTAGAAAGATTAATGGATACGGAAGAACTCTATAAAAATCCGAATTTAAAATTGAGCGATCTCGCTTCAAGAATGAATATGTCAACTCACCAGCTCTCCCAATTGTTGAATGATAATTTGGGGAAAAGTTTTTCTACCTGCATTAATGAATACAGGATCAATGAAGCCTGTGAAATGATAGATAACGGATCTTATTTAAAGATTGAGGAGATTGGTTATGAAGTAGGATTTAATTCCAAATCAACTTTCTTTTCAGCTTTCAAGAAAATTAAAAATACAACACCTCTTTTGTATAAACAGTCTCAAACCCTTACTGAGCCTAGGTTTCAGAGTTCAAATTTATAATTCAGTACTGCGGAATTTCAATTTCAAAACCGCTTTTTTATGACAAGCCGATACTTTTGATTTCATAAAATTTAAAATTTATGATCATCAAATTGTGGCTTTTGTTATTCCTGCTATTTCTCTCCATTTTTGGAAAAGCACAGGAAATTGTAAAAAGTAAAGTTTCGGATTCTCTGACTCAGGTAAGATCTTCCACCAAAACTATTTCTGAAGTCATTCTTCAGTCAGCTCCCCGAAAGATGAAATTGAATGATGGAAACTTGATTGTATCTGTTGCCGGAAACAGAGATTTTAAAACCTCTACCCATCTTCTTGATGTTTTAAGAAAAACGCCCGGCGTTACAGTAGACCAGGAAGACGGGATTTTTATTGGCGGAAGAACTACTCCGGCTGTTTTTATTGATGGAAAACCTGTTGTGATGAGCAATCAGGAATTGCAGGCCTATTTGCGGTCTTTATCTCCGGCTATAGTGGAATCTGTAGAAGTGAATACCAATCCGTCTTCAAAATACGATGCCGAATTTAAAGGGATCATTGATATTAAATTAAAAAAGAATATCAGTCTCGGCTGGAAAGCAAGCTATAATGGTAATGTGCATATTAATAAATTCAACTACAGGGAAAATACATTCAATACATCTTATCATACGGGAAAAGTGACATACAGCCTTCAGGCAGGTTATAATGAAGGGATTTCTACCTATCGTTATCATGCGTTGCAGCGGCTGGCAAATACCAATAGTATGCGTACCCATACCTACCAGGAAGATTTTGGGAAGGTATACAATATTCAGGCGGGAGCTGATTTCAGAATGAATGATAAAAACAGGCTTGGGATCAATCTGAGAGGTAATTTCAGGGATAATGACCGTGCACGGGATGGCTCTCTTTTTACTACCGATAAAAGTGAAACCCAGACAGTATTGAATACCGCCAGTGAAAATCCCACCCGCTATTCACAGGATAATTATGGAATTACCACCGATTATTCTTTTCAAAACAAAGGATTTAAAATCAGTTTTTTGGGAAACTATCTTTCAGTAAAAAATAAGCAGAATGATGATTTTATCAATAGAGATAAGGCTACAGTAGATCTTCTGTCTTACTGGAAATCTGATTTGGTTAATAAAATTAATATCTATACTGCACAGATAGATGCTTCACAGAAAATTAATCATGCAGATCTTGAAGCAGGAGTCAAATACAGCAGTTCAGACACTCAAAACAACATCAGGTACGATACACTGTCTGCCGGAAATCAGTTTGTCTTTGATCCTGCGAGAAGTAATGTGTTTTCATATAAAGAAAAAATCTGGGCAGGTTATCTGGCATACAGGCAGAAAATAGGAAACTTACAGATCAATGCAGGATTAAGATTTGAAAATACCAACAGTATTTCCAATGCAGTTACCGTGGATTCCGTTGTTGCAAGAAATTATCTGAAATGGCTGCCTTCATTAAGTGCAAATTATACTTTTAATATGTCCAGTGAGATTTCCCTTTCTTACAGCAGGAAAATAACGAGACCGGTTTTCTCTCAGCTTAATCCGTTCCGGTTTTATTTCAGTCCGTTAAATTACTGGATAGGAAATCCTTATCTGCTTCCTTCCTTTACAAGCCAGATAAAAGCAACCTACCGATATAAAAACTGGATTACCAGCTTTACCGTTGGAAAAGAAAAGGATGTGATGACACGTTATCCCTTGTATAACCCTGAAACGAATGTTTTAGAATATTTGGGAACAAATCTTCCTTACCGGAACTTTGCTGTTTTGGAAACCAGCTTTCCAATCAGAATTACAAAATGGTGGAATATTACCAGCCAGATCACAGGATATTATAATGATGAATTCAGGCCTTATCTGGATGAGGTTTTTGCATTGAAAATTTACAATTATGAAGTAAGACTCAATCAGGTGTTTTCCCTTCCAAAAGGATTTACCGTAAACATATTTGCCAACTATGAATCAAAAACGGGGAACAGCCTTTACATTATCAAACCAAGGTATACCGTAGATGTATCAGTGCAAAAGTCGTGGTTTGATAATCAACTGAACACTAAAATAGGTTTTAATAATCTTTTGGATTCCTACGAACAACGACTGGAATTCCGGCACAAGCAGATTATGGATAATCGTTTTACCCATTGGTGGGATAGCAGCCGATTGGTATTTTCTCTCAGTTATAATCTAGGAAGTTCAAAATATCAGGTTAAAGAAATCCAGAAGACAGAAGAAGAAAACAGAACGAGATAAGAAAGCCTGCTTTTCAAGCAGGCTTTCTTTTTTTATTATGGGCATTGACATCTGTCGCATGTCCAGATATAACAATTTCCTGCATCATCCCACTCGCAGCATCTTCTGCCTGTTGAGATTGGTGCACCTCCCATTACGGATTTCTGTTGTTCTCTTCCTAATTTTTGTGCATTTTTCAGCACCGGATTGTTCTTGTTCATAACTTTGATTTTTGGTGTTAATAGTTAAGTTTTAAGAAATATAATTTCGCGAAAATTATATCACTAATATAGGAAATTAAATAATATGATTATCTGTTTTTTTGTTCTTATGTAGATGGAAAATAGTAAGTTGTAGATGTTTTTGGAACTATTCACTACAGTTGGCTTTACAAACAAGGAAATTTTGTTGAAGGGTGCTGATTTCGGAGATCAAATTTAATGCATAAAATAATCCAAAAGTTTTACAGGTAGAGACCTTTACTTATATTTGTAGTATTGCATAAATCTTTATGAGACTAAACATTAAAAACGAAACGGGTAGGCTGAAGTCAGTAGTTCTAGGCCAGCCTAATTCACTGGGAGCAGTTCCCACACTAGAGGAAAGTTATGACGCAAAGTCATATTACTCAATCGAACACAACATTTATCCTAAAGAAGAGGATATTATTAATGAAATGAACGCTTTTGAAGCAGTTTTAAAAAAGTATGACGTTGAAGTGCTGCGTCCAAGTATCATCAAAGATTACAATCAGGTTTTCTCAAGAGATGTGGCCTTTGTGATTGACGATAAGATGATCATTTCCAATGTGATCGCGGACAGAGCAGACGAGCAGGAAGCATACAAAAGCGTTTTTGAGAAAGTAGCATGGAGAAAGATCATCAATCTTCCGGAAACAGCTCATATTGAAGGAGGAGATGTGATTGTATGGAATGATTTCCTTTTCATAGGAACCTGCTTCAGCGAAGATTACAGAAACTATAAGACGGCAAGAACAAACGAATATGCCATTGAAATCTTAAAAGAATATTTTCCAAAGAAAAGAATTATTGACCTGGAACTGAAGAAAAATGATAAAGTTCCGTTTGAAGGTATCCTGCATTTGGATTGTACATTTAATCCCGTAGGAGAAGACAAATGTATTATTTATAAAAACGGATTCGTAGATGAAAGTGATTACCGCTTGATCATTGATATTTTCGGAGAAGAAAACTGCTTCCATATCAACGACGAAGAAATGTTTGAAATGTTCCCGAATATCTTCTCAATTGCTCCTGATGTAGTAGTTTCAGACAAAGCATTCACAAGAATGAATGACCATTTGAGAAATATATGGGGAATGACCGTTGAAGAAATCTCTTACAGAGAAATCTCTAAAATGGGTGGTTTGTTGAGATGCTCTACAATGCCGCTTGTGAGAGAATAATTGGGTAGGAGTGTTTGGGAGTTTTAGGGTTTGAAAGTGAGAGCGTTGATGGGTTTGAATATTTTTTTAACTTTAAATAAATATTAATGTATGTCAACGATTAGATTTCATCAGGACCTAAAAGTTTATCAAAAATCATTTGAAACAGCACAGCTGATTTTTGAACTCTCAAAATCTTTTCCGAAAGAAGAACTTTATTCTCTTACAGACCAGATAAGGAGATCGTCAAGATCTGTAACAGCAAATATTAGCGAGGCCTGGGGAAAAAGGAAATATGAAAAATCTTTCATTGCTAAACTTACAGACTCAGAAGGAGAAGCAAGAGAAACCCAAACATGGCTTCAGTTTTCTATTGCTTGCAATTATATAAATGAAGAGCAATATGAACATTTGCACAAACAATATAACCAAATAACAGGAATGTTAGTTAATATGATGAGCCAGTCTGAAAAATGGTGTTCATTTTCTCAGATTACTAAAGAAGGGAATAATTTGTGAGTCGTTGCAAAACTCTCAAACTCTCATACACTAACACTCTCAAACTTATAAAAAATGCAAACAACAGATACAGTATTAATGATAGAACCGATTGCATTCGGTTACAACGCTGAGACAGCAAAAAACAATTACTTTCAGGTAGAACAGACGGGTTCTGATATCCAGTCAAAAGCTTTGGCAGAGTTCAATACCTTTGTCGGAAAGCTTAGAGAAAAAGGAATCAATGTGATCACCATAAAAGATACTTTAGATCCTCATACTCCGGATTCTATTTTCCCGAATAACTGGGTAAGTTTCCATAAAGACGGAAAGGTGGTTTTATACCCCATGTTCGCTTCCAACAGAAGAGTAGAAAGAAGAGATGATATTATTGAAAGCATCAAAGATCAGGGCTTTGAAGTTGCTGAAATTGATGACTGGTCTTTTCCCGAAACTCAGGGGCATTTCCTGGAAGGAACAGGAAGTATGATTTTCGATCACGATAACAAAATTGCTTACGGCTCTGTTTCTTTGAGACTGGATGAAAAACTATTCAGAGAATTCTGTGCAAAATTCGGATTTACTCCGGTTGTGTTCCATTCATTCCAGACGGTAGGAACAGAAAGGCTTCCTATCTATCACACCAACGTAATGATGTGTGTGGCAGATAAATTTGTTGTAATCTGTCTTGATTGTATTGATGATGAATTGGAAAGAGAAAAAGTAGTTGAAACTATTAAAGGTTCCGGAAAAGAAATCATCGAAATTTCAGAAGAGCAGATGCAGCAGTTTGCAGGAAACATGCTTCAGGTCCAGAATAAAGACGGAGAGAAATTCCTGGTAATGAGCCAGACCGCTTACCAGTCTTTAACTACAGAACAAGTAGCTGCTATTGAAAAATACTGCGAAATTATCTATTCAGACCTTAATACCATTGAAGTAAATGGGGGAGGAAGTGCAAGATGTATGCTTGCTGAGGTTTTTCTTCCAAAAAAATAATATATTTACGAAAAAATTAATTGAACCCATTATCAAGTAAAGGTTTACATATTCTTCTGACTTTGGAAACGGAGTCAGAAGATTTGTTATTAGACAGCAAAGGCTTTCTGGTATTTACAGAAGAAATTCTGAAAACTAAAGAGGTAGAAATTGTAGGAGTAACCAATCATATTTTTGAGAATGACAGCTTTACTTCCGCAGTGATCCTTAAAGAGTCTCACCTTTGTATCCACACGTGGCCGGAATTTAAACAGCTTACTTTCGATGTTTTCCTTTGCAATTATACACAGGACAATACCACAAAAGTAGAGCAGATTGCAGATGAAGTGGTTCAGTATTTTAAAGCTAATACCATTCAGAAACACAAAATTTACAGATAAAAATGCACTATGTCTGCCCAGCATGCGAATCAGAAAATACATTAGATCTCACCTTTCCTGTTGAAGAATATGTTTGTCAAACCTGCTCTTATCTCATTGATGTAGCCGGAAATAAAAAGACTAAACACTTGAAAATACCGACAGAAAACGTTGTCTTGGACGTCGGACAGAAAGGGGAAATTGACGGCATAGAATATACAGTCGTTGCAATTACTGTCAAAAGATACGGCAACAGTATTTTCTGGCGGGAATATTCTTTAAAAGACAGCAAAGGAGGTGATGCTTTCCTGAGTGAAAGTGACGGGCACTGGGTTTTTCTGGTGACCATACATCCCGATGATTTTAAAGGTAAAAGTTCAAAAGTAAAAACTTATCAAGGAAGAAATTACCGCTGGTATGAAAACACTCCATGCAGCATCTATGCAGCTGCCGGATTTTTTGATGAGCATCTGGATTTCAATCTTGCTACTTACCAGGAATATGTCAACGGAACCCGTATGATCTCACAGGAGACGGTGGGTAAAAAAAATCAATACTTCTATGGAGTTCATATTTCAAAATATGAGGTTAAAAGAGCTTTTAAAATAGCTCATATGCCTTATTATACAGGAATTGGGATTGTTCAGCCTTATTATTTTGATATCAGACAGGCGATAAACATATTTTGTATAGCAGCGTTATTGATATGCCTGCTTCAGTTGTATGTTTATACGTCAAGAACCAACGAAACCGTTTTTGCGGAGACCATCAATTTTACAGATGTAAAAGATAAGGAATTGGTCAGTAAAAGTTTTATCCTTTCAGGGGGCTCAGCACCATTAAAGGTCAATGCATTTTCAGGAGTTGATAATTCCTGGGCAAATATCCAGTTGAGTCTTGTGAATGAAAAGACCAATGAAATTATCTATACCTCCAAAGACATCGAACAATATCATGGTTACGAAGATGGGGAAAGCTGGTCAGAAGGAAGTCAGTCCGAAGATTTTAATCTCTGTGGAGTAGGCTCCGGAAAATATCATTTTCTTATTTCTGCAGAGAAAGAAGGTTCTTTGCCTGCCTTTTCCGGTCTTATGTCTCCGGATTCAAAGGTAACTTTATCACGGGATAAATCAGGAACTATAGAGATTACTGACCTGTTGAGTGGGCAAACTACAACTTTTACAGATGGAAAGATACTGGAAAAAGATACTTCGGAAGTAGCCAGACTTACTAAAATGTCTTTCGGAACTCAAAAGCTGGATTCCCTGATTAATACTGAAGCACCTAGACTCACTACAGACCCCATTTCAAGCAATACCTATGTACAGCTCAAAGCAACCTGGCTTCCTGTTTCATTCTGGAACTTTGTAATTATTTTATTTATAATGATTGCTCTGTTTGTGGCGATGTGGATAGGAAAACATTATTTTAATGTAAATAAATGGAAGAATAGTTCAAACTCACCTTATCCTGCAAATGATAACTAATATAACCAATTACATAAGACAAAACTGGATACTCTGTTTGATCGGAGGATTCTGCCTGACCTGGTTTGTGTATCTTACCTATCAGGGAAATCAGGTCTGCGACTGTGCCAAGACGGAAACATACCGCGACGGAACCACAAGAAGCCATTCCAGAGTAGGGTTCTACAGATACTATCACAAATAAAAATAAAAACTATGGACAACATCAATTTATTACCCATATTAAACTCGATTCTTTATTCATTTTTAGGAATCGCCATTTTGCTTGCATGTTATTTCATTATTGAAAAAATTACTCCTGAAAAAACATGGCATGAGATCGCCCAGAACAAAAATATAGCAATTGCTATTGTCTTTGCGGCATTTATTATCGGAATTTCAATGATTATAAGCGCTGCAATTCATGGATAAGAAGAGGATTCCTCTTGAGCTGCTTTTATTGTTTTCAGTATTCGTCATTGCTACATGTGGATTGATTTATGAACTGGTAGCCGGAGCCCTGGCGAGCTATCTTTTAGGAGACTCTGTAAAGCAGTTTTCCTTTATTATCGGGGTGTATTTATTTTCAATGGGAGTAGGTTCCTATTTTGCGAAATTCATCAAAGGAAACCTGATCGATAAATTTATTGAGATTGAGATCCTGGTAGGAATCGTAGGCGGAATCAGCTCTGTTGTGCTTTTTACTTTGTTTAATACACTCGCACATTTTGAAAGCGTTCTCTACCTTTTTGTCTTTTTCACAGGGTGTCTCGTTGGAGTGGAAATTCCGCTTTTAATGAATATTCTGAAAGACAGGGTACAGTTTAAAGATTTAGTTTCCAATGTCTTTGCCTTTGATTATATCGGAGCTTTGCTGGCTTCCATTTTATTTCCCCTGGTTTTGATTCCGAAGCTGGGAATTGTAAAGACACCTTTGTTTTTCGGACTTATTAATATTTCGATCGCTATATTTTTATGCTATTACCTTAAAAGAGAACTGTCAAAGCCATTTTCATTAAAAGTAAAATCTATTTCAGCATTTGTTGTATTGGTAGGACTTTTTATTTTCTCTGATACTATTTTGTCTTATTCTGAGGAAAAATTATATGGTGAAAATGTAGTCTATACTAAAAGTTCTCCTTACCAAAGGATTGTTTTGACACGAAATACTCATGAATTTCGCTTGTATTTGAATAATAACTTACAGTTTTCTTCCACTGACGAATACCGTTATCATGAAGCTTTAGTACATCCCGCAATGTCCATGGCGAAAAATATTGATAACGTTCTGATTCTGGGAGGTGGTGACGGTTTTGCTGCAAGAGAAGTATTAAAATATAAAGACGTTAAAAAAATTACACTGGTAGATCTTGATGGAGAAATGACACAGTTTTTTAAGACTAATGAAACCATGCGCAGGCTGAATCAGGGCTCCTTCTCCAATCCTAAAGTGGAAGTCATTAATAAAGACGCTTACATTTGGGTAAAAGAGAACAAAAAAAAGTTTGATGTTATCATTATAGACTTTCCTGATCCGTCTAATTACAGCTTAGGAAAACTATACTCCCTGCAGTTTTATAAAGAATTGGAGAGACTGACTACCCTTGATACCAAAATTGTGGTTCAGACCACTTCTCCTTATTTTGCTCCCAAATCATTCTGGTGTATAGAGAAAACGATCAATCAGATTTTTCCTTTCACGGCAGCGTATCACACCTATGTTCCGTCTTTTGGAGAATGGGGATTTTCTATGGCTTCATTTGAGCCAATCAACAACAGAATCTACAGAAAACTTCCGGGTTTAAAATTTTATGATTACAACTTTTCGCAGATGTCTTATTTCAGTAAAGATATGAAGGTGAAAGATGTAGAAGTTAACCGTCTGGATAACCAGATACTAGTTCGTTATTTTGATGAAGAGTGGGGAAAAGTACAGTAGAAAAGATTTTCTCAAAACTATATTTTTAGGTAGCCTTATGCTTCCCTTTTTACAATATTGCGGGAAGAAGGTGAAGTCACTGCTATTGAAGATTACGGGCACTAATCATGTTCTCGGACATCGGCTTTGGGCAAAAGATTTTCCACAGTTTTCAGAAGTTATCCACACCCGATATCTTATTGTGGGTGGTGGGATTTCCGGACTTTCAGCATGCAGGTTCTTCAGTCAGCATCATGAGCAGGATTATCTTCTCATTGAAATGGAAAACCATTTGGGAGGAAATTCTTCCAACGGACAGAATGCATTTTCAAAATTTCCTTTAGGAGCCCATTATTTACCGTTGCCGAACAAAGAAAATATAGAAATTATCGAGTTCCTGAAAGAATTCGGAATCTGTTTAGGAATTGAGGATAACGGAGAGCCTATTCTTGATGAATACCAGATGACTTTCCCACAGCAGGAAAGACTGTTCTATAAAAACTCCTGGCAGAACGATATTGTTCCACAAAGAGGGATTTCATCCGAAACCCAGCAAGAGCTCAACCGTTTTTTTAAATTGATGGATGAATTTCGTGTAAAGAAAGATGCAGAGGGAAAATATTGGTTTACCATTCCTGTACATGATTCCAGCAAAGACGATGAGGCTTTGAAGCTTGAAAAGGTCATTTTTAAAGACTGGCTCAAAGAAAATAATTACCACTCCGAAGAACTTCTTTGGCTGCTGGATTATTCCTGCAGAGACGATTTCGGATTAGGAATAGACTATGTTTCTGCTTGGGCTGGAATTCATTATTTCGCAGGTAGAAAGAACAATTGGAGCACGAAATATAAAGATCAGGTTTTCACATGGCCCGAAGGAAATGCAAGATTGGCAAAACATTTTTCAAAATATACAGAAGGAAAGCATAGGTCTGGAAATCTGGTTTTTGATGTGAAAATTAATGATAAAGTTGAGGTCCTTAGTTTTGATAATACTCAGAAAAATACAAAGAAGATCATTGCAGATAAAGTACTGTTTGCATCACCACAGTTTGTAAACGAAAGGATTTTCAATCACCAAAAAGCGGCTTCATTCAACTATGTCCCCTGGCTTTTAACAACCATTACCCTGAAGAATGAATTCGGAGGGGATGAAGAGTTGGCCTGGGATAATGTAATCTTTGGATCTTCCGGATTGGGCTATATTTTTGATCAGCATCAGAATTTGAACCAGATTATGGGTGAAAAAGTGATTACCCATTATAAGAGTTTTTCAACCGGAGACTGTAGGAAAGCAAGGAAAAAGCTGTATGCCATGAAAGACGCTGAACTGAAAACTTTAGTTTTGGATGATCTGAAGGAAGCACACCCTTTGATAGAGGATTTTATTCTGGAAATGCAGTTTCATAAAATAGGACATGCCATGATTGCTCCGGTTCCTGATCAGATTTTTGGAAAAAAAACCAAAATGGCAAAAGAACCTATTGAAGATAAAATTTTCTTTGCCCATTCCGATCTGTCAGGAATATCTATTTTTGAAGAAGCTTTTTATCAGGGAATCCGGACTGCAGAACGAATGATTTAAAATAATATAATGAAACAGCCGTGGATACATAATGCAAAAACAGACTGGTGGTTTATTTTATCACCGCCTTTTGTGGTATTGCTGATTATCTTTCTCTTTCAGAAACAGATTCAGGGACTGGAAAATCATTATTCTTTTTACACATGGCTTTTCCTGATTGTTTTCGTGGATGTAGCCCACGTTTATTCTACACTGTTCAAAACCTATTTTGTAAAAGGAGAAGTACAGAAGAATAAGCTGCTTTATCTAGGTATTCCTGCTGTAAGCTGGATATTGGGAATTGTCCTGTTTCAATTTGGAAGTCTGGCATTCTGGTCGGTACTGGCTTTGGTTGCAGTTTTTCATTTTATACGACAGCAATATGGGTTTATGAGAATCTATGCCCGTTTTGAACCGAATAACTGGAGCAAGAAAATAGATGAGCTGGCTGTTTATTCCGCAACAATCTATCCCATGTTATATTGGTTCAGTACACCACGTGCCTTTACCTGGTTTGTCAGTAATGAGTTTGACTGGCTTAAAAATCTTCCGGATTATACTCATTTACTCACAGTCATATATTTTACCATTCTGATTATTTGGATTGCTAAAACTGCTTTTGAAGCTTTTAAAACCAAAAGAATTAATATTCCCAAAACAGCGCTGATTACAGGAACTTTCCTTTCCTGGTATTTTGGAATTGTCTACTTCAACAATGATCTTCTTTTTACTTTTCTGAATGTGGTTTCCCATGGGATTCCTTATATCGCATTGATTTATATCCGGGAAATACATCAAAAGGAAAATAATAAGTTGAATGGAATGCAGATTTTTAAATCTTTTTCCGGGATATTTTTATTTGTGGGTATTATTTTAGGATTTGCCTTTGTAGAAGAATTCTTATGGGAAACGCTGGTTTGGAATGAACATTTTTCCCTGAATGTGATGCTCTCAGAAAAATGGTTTCAGTTTCTGGTTCCATTATTAGTCGTGCCTCAGCTCACTCATTATCTGCTGGATGGCTTTATTTGGAGAAAACCAAAAAAAGTTAGCTAACTTTGCGGTAATCTTTAAAATCTAAAAATGAGACAATACTTTCTGTTATTAGCAGTTTTTCTCGGAATCATTGCAGGGGCACAGCAGAAGACTTTCTGTAATCCCATCAATATTGATTATGGTTATACGCCTTTTGAAGTTTTTTCAAAACAAGGAAAACACCGTGCTACAGCAGATCCGGTGATTGTTAATTTTAAGAATAAACTGTTTCTTTTTTCTACCAATCAGGAAGGATACTGGTACAGTGATGACATGCTGGACTGGAAGTTTGTAAAAAGGAAATTTCTCAGAGACAATAAATATACCCATGACCTTAATGCTCCGGCAGTTTGGGCAATGAAAGATACTTTGTATGTTTATGGTTCTACCTGGGAGCAGGATTTCCCGATCTGGAAAAGTACCAATCCTACTAAAGACGATTGGAAAATTGCGGTAGATACTTTGAAAGTAGGAGCGTGGGATCCGGCATTCCATTATGATGAAGATAAAAATAAACTGTATCTGTACTGGGGTTCAAGCAATGAATGGCCATTGCTGGGAACAGAAGTGAAAGTGAAAAATCTTCAGTCTGAAGGTTTCGTAAAACCAATTATTAAACTAAAACCAGAAGACCACGGATGGGAACGTTTCGGGGAATATAATGATAATGTTTTCCTTCAGCCATTTGTAGAAGGAGCGTGGATGACCAAGCACAACGGAAAATATTATATGCAGTATGGTGCTCCGGCAACAGAATTCAGTGGATATTCTGATGGAGTATACGTAAGTAAAAGTCCTTTGGAAGGGTTCGAATACCAACAGCATAATCCGTTTTCCTATAAACCGGGAGGCTTTGCCAGAGGAGCAGGCCATGGAGCTACTTTTGAAGACAATTATAAAAACTGGTGGCACATTTCAACCATCTTTATTTCCACTAAAAATAATTTTGAAAGAAGACTGGGAATCTGGCCGGCAGGTTTTGATAAGGATGATGTAATGTACTGTAATACGGCTTATGGTGATTATCCTACATACCTTCCGCAGTATGCACAGGGAAAAGATTTTACAAAAGGCCTTTTTGCCGGATGGATGCTGCTGAATTATAACAAACCGGTTCAGGTTTCATCTACTTTAGGTGGCTATCAGCCCAACTATGCCGTAGATGAAGATATCAAAACCTATTGGAGTGCCAAAACAGGAAATTCCGGGGAATGGTTCCAGACAGACCTTGGTGAGGTTTCTACCATCAATGCTATTCAGATCAATTATGCTGATCAGGACGCTGAGTTTATGGGGAAAACTTTAGGGAAAATGCACCAATACAAAATCTACGGTTCTAATGACGGGAAAAAATGGAATGTAATTGTGGATAAAAGCAAAAACACAAAAGATGTTCCTCATGATTATGTAGAACTGGAGCAGCCTGCAAAAGCCCGTTTCCTTAAAATGGAAAACCTCAAAATGCCTACAGGAAAATTTGCATTGAGCGGTTTCAGGGTATTCGGAAAAGGTGCCGGGAAACAGCCTGCAAAAGTGGAAGGTTTTGTACCTTTAAGAGCTGATCCAAAGAAATATGGTGAAAGAAGAAGTATCTGGATGAAATGGCAGCAGAATCCTGATGCAGACGGCTATGTAATCTATTTTGGAAAATCTCCTGATAAATTGTACGGAAGCATTATGGTATACGGTAAGAATGAATATTTCTTTACAGGAGCAGACAGAACAGATGCTTACTATTTCCAGATTGAAGCTTTCAATGCCAATGGAGTTTCGGAAAGAACAGCCGTTGCAAAATCTGAATAAATACAATTAAATTATAAAAGAATGACACGTTTTGAAATATCAGGACGTGTTATTTTTTTGTCAGCCTTTTAAGAAAAGCTTCAATTTTATTGATCAGAAGCTCATCATTAGGCTGCTTATCCCAATCCAGATGTCCACCATTGAACTGATAAGATTCATGGATAACATGGTTTTTATTTAAAATTGAATCTAAGATTTTTTCTTGAGTAGAAGGTATGACATAATCCGAGTTTCCATAATAAGATAAAGTAGGAGGGGCGTTTTCTTTTATCCATTTTACAGGACTTGCGAAATCTATTAGTGATGTTCCCGATTTCTGTACACGGGGATCAACAAGCCTTTTTTCCACAAAAGAATATTCTTGATAATTTTTGAAACCTGGGTCTGAGAGATCTGCAGGACCAACAATATTAATTACAGCTTTTACTTTTTTGTCAACATCGAATTGATAGGCATATAACATAGACAAATGCCCGCCTGCGCTGTTTCCTAATAAAATAAGGCTGGGATTGTAACCTAGTTTATTTTCTAATAGCTCAGTCACTTTTTTAATATCCTCAGTCTGATTCGGAAGTCCAAACCGAGTTGCTGAAGCCAGTCTGTAGTTCATATTGACGAAAATATGATCAGGAAATCTCTGCATCATAGAAAGCGTGAAGAAAGTCAATTGTGATTTATTTCCACTGCGCCAGCCTCCACCATGAATCATGATAAATACATCTTTTTTACCCTGATATTTTTTGTTGGGAACATATAGATCCATACTCTGTTCCGGGCTATTTCCATAATGAATATTTTCTTCTTTATCGAAGCTTATATCTTTGCCCAGTTCTATCTTTTTTTCTTTACAGCCAGTACATAGAAAAAACAGAATTAGGCAAACCAAAATAATATATATGTTTTTTTTCATAGCAATTAAATATATAAAATCCGCTGAAAAGAATCAGCGGATACTGTAAAGAATAATTAATTGAATATGAAGAAAGATAATCTTTTATCTTGTTCTGCTTTTGATAGCATCTGATGCACCTTCGATGTCTCGTACTTTTTTCACTTTCTGGTTTCCGAAATTGTAGGTAATGCTTACCATTACATTTCTGTTGTAACGGTTTTGGTGAATGTAATTATAATTACCGTTCTCCTGGAAGTCTTCAATTTTAACGATATTGGTATTAAGAATATCATTGGCATTAACTGCAAAGGTCCATTCGTTCCACACTTTTTTGATGCTGAGATCTAAGCTCATTAAACTTTTCAGTAATCCAAGTTCGATCTGCTGCTTGTCTACGAAGAAATAATTAACACCAAAGAACCATGTTTTCTTTTTATCAAGACGGATCGTGTTGTTGGTTTGGATCAAAAGACTCGTAGAATTGGTTTTGTTGGTGTATACTATGTCTTTACCATCCTGATTTCTGAATCGGTCTCCTGTTGTAGGATCAATATCAAGGCTTCCATTGTTGATGTTATGCTGTACTCCGATATTGAAATTGGTTGTCCAGTATTGTTTGAAGAATGACTTCTGAATACCTATCATTGCAGACATTTCCTGTTTATTTCCAAAATTGGTTCTTATATATCTCAATACAGGATTGGGACCCACCGTACCATCAGGAGATACCGGATAACCCTGAAGCGGAACCTGGGTTATAGCATCTTGAATATAGGAATGATTTAAAATCAGGAAGTATGAATTTTTGTACATATAAGTCAGCTCCTGATTATAAGTAGATGAAGCCTTTACAAATGGGTTATTTTGAGTATAATTATCATCTGTCAGAATGTTTCTTACCGGATTGATTTCCCAGAAGCTCGGTCTTCTCATTCTGCTTGAAAAGGAATATGAAATATTGTTTTTATCATTAATGGCGTAGTTGAAGCTCAAATAGGGAAGAAGGTTGTTATAATTTCTTTCAATTCTTTTAAGTTCATCTGTAGGGGCATTGTCTGAAGTTCCCAAGCTGTTTGTAATTTCATATCTCACTCCAATTTTTCCAGAAATTTTATCCGATAGTTTCTTTTCTATCGTCAAATAAGCACCATAAATATTTTCATCGTAGATAAAATGATTGGGTCTTGAATCCGGAGCTTCTATGGGATTAAAAGAATACGTTATGTTTTTAGAATCGTTGTCTGTTTTGGTTTTGTTATAGTTTCCTCCTATTGAAATGGTCAGGTCATTTTTAAATTTCTGGTTATAATCTACCATTCCAGAGAAATTATTAATGATCTGGGGAAGATCCTGGAACACCTGTGTAGTCATTTTTCCAACTCCCATATTCACATCAGACATATGTGTTCTGTTATCTGTAAACTGGAATCTTTTATAATTAAGATAAGCCGCATTTACATTAAGCTTACTGCCTAAGGAATCGGTCTTTAATTCATAATTTAAATTCACGGAATTGTTGTAAGATCTTACATCTTCTTTATTTTTGGACCATGTATATTTTGTTCCGTCTTCTGTCTTAATGGTATTGAAAAGATTTACAGTAGAATTATAGCTTTTATTAGCCCATGTGTTCCATGATAATGCCAGGTTGCTTTTGTCGTTCAGCTGATAGTCAATATTCAGATAACCTCCGATGTTTTTGTTCGGATCATCAATATCTCCCGTAGATTCGTTAGATGTTTTGGCAGTTCCGTTTCTTAATGTGTAAGTTTGTGCCTCTATATTTTCACCACCGCTAAGATTGGCGCTTACTCCCAGCTTTCCTTTTCGGTAGTTGGCAGAGAAGCTGGCCTGGCTTCCGTTGTATTTACTGGTTGTATTAGACATCCTCATATTTCCGTTGAGACCGTCACTCATTTTTTTCTTTAAAACGATATTGATGATCCCATCTGATGATTCAACCTGATACTCACTGCCTGGCACTGTAATCACTTCAATTTTCTGAATGTTTTCTGCCGGAGTATTTTTCAGGAACTGAGCCAGAGATTCAGAATCCATATTGCTTTTTCTTCCGTTGATATAGATCAGGGCATTATTTTTCCCTGCGATTTTCAATGTTTTATCATCCGTAGAAGATAATAATGGAGTCTGTTTCAGAAGGTCAAAAGTGGTATTTCCTTTAGCTACTGGTGATGCTGCCACATCATATACAAAACGGTCACTTTGCTTTTTGAAAACCTGTTTTGTAATGGTAACTCCTTCTATATTTTTTGTTTTTGCCGTATCAGATTTCTTCTCCTGGGCAAATGCACAAGTACTGAATATGATGACCATTGACAAAATTATACGTTTCATGTTGTTTTTATTTAAGAGTGGTTTTGTGATATAAGTTGTATAGATTAAGTTCTTGATTTTACAGCATCATTAGCTGATTTCATCTCCCTTGCTTTTTTCAGTTTCTGATTTCCGAAATTGTAAGTAACTCCGATGCTCATTAACCTTGGATAGCTGAAGTTGGTTATGTTATTATACTTTCCGTTAGGCTGTACTCCTTTAACGCTGTAAAAGCTTTGGTTAAATAAGTCATTTACTTCCGCCACGATAGTCCAGTCGCCTACAATTTTTTTCAGACTAAAATCGAAACTTTGTCTTGTCCCTATCATACCTCCTTCCATTGCTGTCTGGCTTGCATAAAAGTAATTGACTCCTAAGAACCAGTCTTTTTTGGATGAAAGTCTGATAATGTTATTGATCGTTGCAGACATATTGTAGTTTTTAACATCAATGATATAAGGATCTACAACTTCCGTTTCTCCCGGAACCGGCATAGAAGTTGGATCTTCCCATACCCCGCCTGAATAAGTGACATACCCTAAGTTCACAGAATAATTGGTAGTCCATATGTCTTTGAACCATGATTTGTTCATTCCCAGCGTCAGAGCAATCTCTCTGTTTTTACCATAATTGGTTCTGATATATCTTAGAAATCTTGTTGTTTCCATGATTTTATTACCCTTGATATCGTAAATGATGTTACCCTTAGAATCTTTTTTGGGAGCGGTTACGGTTCCCTGTAATGGAATCAGGTCTGAAGCAGCAGCATCTTCCACCATATTAAAACTAAGATTGGCATAGAATGCATTTTTGTACATATAATTGAGCTCCTGATTGTAATATTTGGAAGCCAATATAAATGGATTGTTCTGCGTATAATTGGTTGGGGTAAAGTACGTTCTCGAAGGATTCAGCTCCCAGAATCTGGGTCTTCTGATTCTGCTGGAAAATGTATAACTCAAATTATGATCAGAATTGATTGCATAATTTAAATTAAGATAAGGAAGCAGGTTATTATAATTTCTTTCAAATCCTGTTTTGTCTACGATATCTCCGGTACTTCTGGTCATTTCGTAGCGGGCTCCTATTTTTCCGGATATTTTCTCAGTCAGTTTACGTTCATAGTTCAGATAAATCCCCAGTATATTTTCTTTATAAATGAAGTGATTGGTTTGATTTGGATCTATTATAAATTCTCCGTTTTTCAGTTTATCCTGTTGAGTATCATTATCTGTATTCGTATGGTTGTAGCTGATTCCCATTAACCATGTTGCGCCTTTAGCTGTTTTTTTCAGATAGTCGATATTTGCCGCATAGTTGTTAATGATCTGGGGTACTGATTGGTGAAGTGCCGAATACTTGTTGATCGTATCATTAGTTAAAGGAAAACTTTCATTGAAACTTACTTTATCTCTGTTGAACCACAGGTAAGAAACGTTTGAGGTTAGCTTGCTTCCCAGAGAATCGGTTTTCATTTCATAATTTAAATTGAAAGAATGATTTCTGGTTTGTGCATCTTCATAATTGACTGTTCTGTTATTTAAAACCCCGTTTTGCCAGTTGGTAATATCCAGTACAGAATTGAAACTTTTATTATATCTCATGTTGTAGGAGAAACCAAGACTATGTTTTTTATTGATCTCATAATCAATGTTAAAACCTCCGCCAAAATTTTTATTGGGATCATCATTAAACCCGTATGATTCATTTCTGAAAGTAGGATCTCCGTTTGAGAGTGTATATCTTTGTCTGTCTGTCCAGCTTCCCGTTCTGAAGTTAGAATTACCGGACCACTTTCCCTGTCTGAAATTAAAAGAAGCTCCTGCATTAGGGTTGTTGTAATAAGCTTGCTCATTCTGCATTTTCAACGTTCCGTTGTAACCGTTGTTTTTGCTTTTTTTCATTACAATATTAATTACACCTTCTTTGGATTCAACCTGGAATTCACTTCCCGGAACTGTAATCACTTCAATTTTCTGGATATCCTCTGATGGAGTAGATTTCAACATTTCAATCAATGCTTCAGAATCCATATTTGTTTTCTTATTGTTGATATAGATCACCGCATCATTTTTTCCCAAAATCTTCAGTGTTTTTCCATCTATGCTGGAAATCATCGGAGTTTGTTTTAAAAGATTAAAGGTGTTGGTTCCTTTAGCAATAGATGAAGAAGCTACATCGTACACTAAACGGTCTCCTTGTTTTTTGAAAACCTGCTTCTTGATATTCACTGCATCAATAGCATTTACTTTCAAACTGTCTTTTTTCTGCTGGGCAGCTGCAGTTACAAGTCCACCGAAAAAGAGTGCTGCAATAAGAATTTGAGTTTTCATGATATTATTTTTTAATTAATAGCTTGTATGGTTTGTTATTTTACATTACAAAGATATATAATAAATTTAGTATCATGCAATGCAAAGTACTTAAAATGTTTTTAATTATTATTTAAGTAGTTGATTGTCAGTAACTAAAATTTTACATCAATTTTAAAGCTTCAATGACTTTGTTACTTAATTAGACAATTTAAAGTTCAATTTTGTTACATGATAAAATGAAATAGGTTGAAATTTGAAAAAATATTTGACGAGAAATGAGAAAAAATAGCAATGATTGTGTTATTATTGTGCTTCGGTAAAAGAAAATTTTATTATATAAAAGTAACGAAATCCAGATATGTAAATACATCAAGGGGCTTGGTCGCTACCAACGGAATAGATAGGGTGAACATGATGGTCCCTGCAACAACAGATCTACAATCACTGTAGTAAATCTTCCGAAAACTCAAACGTAGCGAAGAATATGTAAGAAAGACATGTTATAACTATAAAAATTAAAAGGACCGAAAAAGGTCCTTTTTTATTATATTATTTATTCTCTGTCGAATCGGGCTAATTTTTTGTCTACCCAAACTGTTGCAAAAGGGAAGAATGCGGATAATAATGCAAAAACGAAATCTTCATCATCCCAATTATAAATTTTTCTTGCAGGAAGGCAGAGTATAAGGTAAAGCGTAAAAAATAACCCGTGTAAACTGCCGATAACGCTGATGAAGATAATAGAATATAAATTTTCATCATATCGGATCCAGATCATCGCAACACAGTACAGTAAAAGACATGAAACAGCTTCTGCAACACAAATCTGTTTAAACCATTTGATGATTTTTTCCTGAGAATATTTTGAGAAAAATTTTTCGATGAAGTCCATTCCTTTAGTTCTAAGTTGAGAGTTAATAGTAAAGAGTATTTCCTTAACCTCTCATTTCTGATTTTGCAAAATTACTTATAAAAACTGCTACCATCCAAATATTCAAAAACTTCAGGCGGAAGCATAGGCCTTACATTTTTGCCGTCTTTGATCATAGTACGGATTTCAGTGGCAGAAAGTTCTATAACCGGAGCTTTGATGAGAGAAATATTTTCATGCTGTAAATAGTCAGAATCTACTTTTTCTCCTTCAAATACTCTTGGATAAACAATGATATGATGATTTTTGATCAGAATATCAGAATTTTTCCACTTGTGAAGACTCTTCAGATTATCTTCTCCCATAATCAGGCTGAAAGAATATTCAGGGTGTTTTTCATGAAGATAGGTAAGAGTATCTATTGTGTAGCTTGGTTTAGGAAGAGAGAATTCCACATTGGAGGCTCTCATATTGGGGTAATTCTTTACTGCCAGCTGTACCATATCTAATCTGTTATGGTCATTGAGTAAAGATTTTTTGTCTTTAAACGGATTTTGTGGGCTCACTACAAACCAAAGCTCATCCATATCAGAATTTTCCAGAATATAATTCGCCAGAATAAGATGTCCGATATGAATTGGATTGAATGATCCGAAAAATAAGCCGATTTTTTTCATTGTTTGTTAGGTAGTAGATAACGGGTGACAGTACTTTTGAATATAAATATTGACTCAGGATTTTTTTTTAAAGATTTACAGGGGATAGTTGATTTCTATTACCTGCAAACTAAATCCTGCTGCCTCTATCAATCCCTGAATTTCACATCCTTAATATTTAGATAATGAGTGACGTTACCTTTCCAGTGATTTTCTTCAAGGGTAAAAGCAAGGTCAAAATTTTTATTTTTAAAATCTTCAACAAATGGTCCTAGCTTGAATCCTACACATTCAATATTTCGTCCTGTAGATTCCTGCTTGATATAAAACTTCAGATGGTTATTATCTTTCCCCATCGTTTTCACATAACCTGACAATTTCTGATTGGTCAATGTAAAAATAGGTTTCATGTTGTGAGGCCCGAATGGAGCCAGTTTTCTGTGGAAATTGATAAACTCTCTGTTGATTTCATCAACTGTAATTTCAGTATCAATAGCAATGGAAGGTTCTTTTTGATGGTCTTTGATTTTTTCAGAAACAATTTTTTCAAACCTTTCCTTGAAAGCGTCAAACTTGTCTTTCTCCATAGAAAGTCCGGCAGCTGCGTGGTGGCCTCCAAACTTCAGGAAATATTCAGAACACATATCAAGAGCTTCATGCACATCAAAGTCAGAAACAGATCTTGCAGAAGCTACCATTTCCCCGTTATTACCATCAGTAAATACCAGGGTAGGTTTATAATACGTTTCAATAAGTCGGGAAGCAACAATACCAATCACTCCTTTATTCCATTCAGGATGATAAACGATGGTTGTGTGCTTGGTTTCCTGCTGAGATTCTATAATTTGGTTCAATGCAGAAAGAGTAGAGTTCATATCCAGCTCTCTTCTCTCGTCGTTGAGGTTCATGATGTCGCTTACAATCTGGTTGGCATGTTTCAGATTGTCAGAAACCATAAGCTCTACGGCTGCTTTACCATGAGAGATTCTTCCGGCTGCATTAATTTTAGGAGCTATTTCAAAGACAATATTTGAAATTTCAAAATGAGAAAGTTTATCCTCAGGAATCAGCAATCTTAATCCCAGATTTCTGGTTTTTCTAAGGGTTTTCAATCCCATTTTAGCCAGTACTCTGTTTTCACCTGTCATGGAAACAATATCGGCAGCAATAGAAATGGCCAGAAGATCAGTAAGCTCAAATAATTCCGCTTCCGGTAATTTATAAATTGTATTTAATCCCTGGCAAAGCTTAAAGCCAACGCCACATCCCGAAAGTTCTTTGAAAGGATATCGGCAGTCAGTTCTTTTAGGGTCAAGTACAGCCGCAGCATCAGGAATTTCTTCACCCGGAAGGTGATGGTCGCAGATAATAAAATCTATATCCAGATTTTTGGCATAGTTGATCATATCAATCGCCTTTATTCCGCAATCCAGTGCAATGATTAATGAAAATCCATTTTCTTTGGCAAAATCAATTCCTTCAGTAGAAATTCCATACCCTTCAGAATTTCTGTCAGGAATATAATAGTCTAAATATTTTTTCTCAACAATTTTGCTGAGATAAAGGTACATCAGAGCAACTGCTGTGGTTCCGTCCACATCATAGTCACCATATACCAATATTTTTTCACCATTTTCAATAGCCGTTGCAATACGCTCTACAGCTTTTTGCATATCTGCCATTAAAAACGGATTGTGTATATCGTTAAGGTTTGGTTTGAAGAATTCTCTGGCCTTTTGATAATTGTCAATCCCTCTTAAAACGAGGATTTTAGATTCAAAAGTACCAAAACCAAGTGACGAACTCAGTCTGTCCACAACTTCCTCATCGGGTTCAGGCTTATAAATCCATTTTTGACTCATTTCACAAAAATAAGGAAAAAAAATAGCATTCCAGAAAGAACTGGAACGAAGTTTCGACTTAATAATTGTTAAAAAAAGGCTATCTTCGTGCTCCAAAATTTTAAATGACTATGAAAAAAATTACGCTATGCCTGATGTTATTTGGGGCTATGTATTCGATTAATGCACAAAAAATTAACCTCGGGAAAGCTGTGGGAATGGTTTCAAATGGCGCAAAAGCTCTAACATTTACCAACGAAGATGCGGTTAAATTATCCAAAGAATCAGTAGACTGGATGGATAAAAATAATGCCGTAGCAGGACCTAAAGACCCATACACTGTGAGACTGAACAAACTGTTTGGAAAACACAAATCTCAGGACGGTCTGAATTTGAATTATAAAGTTTATAAAGTTAAAGATATCAATGCGTTTGCCTGTGCAGACGGAAGTGTACGGGTGTTCTCTTCTCTGATGGATATCATGACAGACAATGAATTGCTTGCTGTTATCGGACATGAGATTGGGCACGTGAAAAATCAGGATACTAAAGATGCCATGAAATCTGCTTATCTGAAAGCGGCGGCACTAGATGCTGCATCATCAGCTTCTTCTGCTGTAGCTACTCTTAATGAGAGCCAGGTAGGAAAGATGGCTAATGCATTTTTGGATGCTTCACACAGCAAAAAACAGGAATCAGAAGCAGATACCTACTCATACGACTTTATGAAAGCTAATAAATATGATGTTGTAGGGGCCTATACAGCTTTCAAAAAGTTAGCGCTGCTTTCAGAAGGAAGTACACAAACGAACTTTGAAAAAATGTTCAATTCTCACCCTGACAGTAACAAAAGGGCAGAATCTATTAAAAAACGAGCTGAGAAAGACGGGTTATGGAAAGATCCGGGAACGGTAACTTTGCCTACTGCAAAACTTACGAAATAATTAATTATATATTTTCAATAAAAAACCTCAAAGCACTGCTTTGAGGTTTTTATATAAGTTATAATGCCGTGTAGATTAAGAATACATTTTTTCTCTTAATTCTTTTACCTTTTTGTCGGCAAGGTATTCGTCATAAGTCATTTCTCTGTCGATAATTCCTGCAGGAGTCAGTTCAATGATTCTGTTACAGACTGTTGAAAGCATTTCGTGGTCATGAGATGCTAACAAAAGATTTCCTTTGAAGTTCGATAAAGAGTTGTTCAACGTGGTGATACTTTCAAGGTCTAAGTGGTTGGTAGGTTCATCTAATAAAAGAACATTTGCTTTCTGAAGCATCATTCTGCTGAACATACATCTCATTTTTTCACCTCCGGAAAGTACTTTACAAGATTTTAAAGCCTCATCACCTGAGAAAAGCATTCTTCCAAGGAATCCTCTTACAAACTCTTCGTGGCGCTCTTCGTCATTTTTTGTAAATTGTCTCAACCAGTCAACCAGGCTTAGATCTTCCTGGAAGAAGTTGGTATTATCCAAAGGCATGTGAGATTGGTTAGTTGTAACACCCCATGCAACAGTTCCTTTGTCAGCTTCTACATTTCCTGCTAAAATTTCGAAAAATTCTGTAATTGCTAAAGAGTTTTTAGAAAGTACAGCTACTTTGTCTCCTTTCTTAAGATTCAAATCAATATTAGAGAATAGCAATTCTCCATCTTTTGTTTTCTCAAGACCTTTTACATCTAAAATCTGATCACCTGCCTCTCTTTCCATTTCGAAAATAATAGCCGGATATCTTCTTGAAGATGGTTTAATATCGTCAATGTTTAATTTGTCGATCATTTTCTTTCTTGCTGTAGCCTGTTTTGCTTTCGCAACGTTTGAACTGAATCTTGCAATGAAGTCCTGAAGTTCTTTTTTCTTCTCTTCAGCTTTCTTGTTAGCCTGAGCTCTTTGTCTTGTTGCTAATTGAGAAGCTTGGTACCAGAAAGAGTAGTTACCTGTGTAAAGATTAAGTTTAGCGTAATCCAGGTCACCGATATGCGTACAAACCGTATCTAAGAAGTGACGGTCGTGAGATACCACGATTACCGTGTTTTCATAGTCTGCAAGGAAATCTTCCAGCCATGAGATTGTATCGATATCAAGGTCGTTGGTAGGCTCATCCAGAATCAACACATCCGGATTTCCGAAAAGAGCCTGAGCCAAAAGAACCTTTACTTTGTCTTTGTTCTCAAGTTCGCTCATCATCTGCCAGTGCATGTCATCTTTTACTCCAACGTTTGAAAGCATGGTCTGTGCATCAGATTCTGCAGTCCAACCTCCCATTTCATCATAAATTACACCTAATTCACCGGCTTTAATTCCGTCTTCGTCAGAGAAATCTTCTTTTGCGTATAACGCATCCATTTCCTCTTTTATCTCAAATAATTTCTTATTACCTCTTAAAACTGCCTCAAGAACAGTATATTGATCATAAGCAAAGTGATCCTGCTCCAAAACTGACATTCTTTTCCCTGGTTCCAGAGATACATGTCCTGTTGTAGGATCCTGCTTTCCTGTTAATATTTTCAGGAATGTAGACTTTCCCGCACCGTTTGCTCCGATGATCCCGTAGCAGTTTCCTTTGGTAAACATAATATTTACCTCGTCAAAAAGAACTCTTTTCCCGAATTGTAAAGATAAGTTAGATACTGTTAACATATAGTTTTGTAAATTTGGCGCAAAAATACGAAAAGAATTTGGGTATTTTGTAATAATATAATAGTCAAGTTTTTAATTGTATGGTATTTTTTATATATTTCATTAACGAAATTTTAAAATGATGAAGATTGAGAAAACAGTTAGCATATTAAACAGAAGAGCCCGTTTTGAATATGAAATTCTTGAAGAATATGAAGCAGGAATGGTTTTAACGGGTACCGAAATAAAATCTTTACGTTCATCCAAAGCATCCATTACAGAATCCTTCTGTCAGTTTATTGATGGGGAATTGTACATCATTAACATGATGATTGATGAGTACAAATTAGGTACTTTTTACAATCACAAAACAAAAAGGGAACGGAAATTGCTCTTGCACAAAAAAGAATTACAAAAACTTGAAAAAAAGTTAAAGGATGCTGGGAACACCATAATACCTTTAAAATTATATATCACTGACCGAGGTAAAGCAAAGGTGTTGATAGCGCTGGGTAGAGGGAAAAAGCTTTTCGATAAAAGAGAGGCGATAAAAGATAGAGAAAATAAACGGAACCTGGACAGAATATTAAAGAAAAGTTAAAAATCATTTGAAAAACTTTGTATATAAAGAAAAATTATATTTATTTTGCATTATCAATTATTTAATCATTTAATTCTATGAAAAATCTAAAATTAGGAATTTCAGCATTGGCGCTTACTGTTGCCTCTACTGTTTTCGCACAGACTACCAACAATCCGTGGTTAATCGGAGTTGGTGCTCATGCTGAAAACCATGTAGCAGCAAGAGGTACTTTTAGTAATACGTTCTCTGCTAACAATTTGACGAAAAATATGTTCAATGTGAACAATTTTTCTATTACACCTCCATTATCTAAGTTAACAGTTGCTAGAAATGTTGGTAAAGGTTTAGTAATTGACTGGCAGACTTCTGTTGGGAACGTTGAAAACAAAAGATTCAACATGGGGAAAGAATTTTTCCTAATGACAGGTCTTGGTTTCCAGGCTCACGCTGCAGGTCTTTTATGGAACGAAGAATCTTGGTTTGATCCATATTTAAGAGTTGGTGCTAACTACTTAAGACATGACTATACTGCTCTTACTTTCCCAAGAACTTCTGTTGACGCTAACGGTAATCCAATCGAAAACATTAGTAACGGAAAAGACGGTAATGAAAATGGTAAAGCTAACCACTTTACTGTAGCTACAGGTGCTGGTGCTAACTTCTGGGTAACTAAGAACTTCGGTCTTGGTGTTCAGGGGGATTATGTATCAACTCCAGGTGACCACTCTACAGTGGCTAACTTCTGGCAAGCTTCTGCTTCTATCTTATTCAGATTTGGAAACAGAGATAGAGATAAGGATGGTATCCTAGATAAAGATGACCTTTGTCCAGATACTCCAGGTTTACCAGAATTCCAGGGATGTCCTGATACTGACGGTGACGGAGTTCCAGATAAAGACGATCAATGTCCAGAAGTGGCAGGTCCAGTTGAAAACAACGGATGCCCTTGGCCAGATACTGACGGTGATGGTGTAATCGACAAAGATGACGCTTGTCCTACAGTAGCAGGTCCTGCTGAAAACAACGGTTGTCCTTGGCCAGATACAGACGGTGACGGTATCTTAGATAAAGATGATGCTTGTCCTACTGTTCCAGGTCTTCCTGAATACAACGGATGTCCTAAGCCAAAAGATGTTATCGCTAAAGAAGCTACAGGTGCTCTTAAAGATATCTTATTTGATTTCAATAAAGCTACTATCAGACCTGAATCTAGCGGTAAATTAGATCAAGCTGCAACAATCATTAAGCAATCTAACGACGGTACATTCTTAGTAACTGGTCACACAGATAAGAAAGGTGCTGATGCTTACAACTTGAAACTTTCTAGACAAAGAGCTGCTTCAGTAGTAGGTGCTCTAGAAGCTAGAGGTGTTAGCGGTAATCAGTTAAAATCTGTAGGAGTTGGTGAAAGAGACGCTACTGTTTCTGAAAAAGCTTCTGACGCTGAAAGAATGGTTGACAGAAAAGTAGTTGTTGAGGCTATCAACGGTGCTGCTTGGGATGCACTTAAGAAATCTGATCTTGAAGTTGTAGAGAAGAAGACTGTAGTGAAAAAAGCTAAAAAAGCTCCAGCTAAGAAAAAAGCTGCTGCTAAAAAGAAAAAATAATTAATTTTTCTAAATAATGAATACCTCCAATTTAATTGGGGGTATTTTTTTTTTGTTGACTTTTAAGTAATTTTGTTGGAAATTTAAAAATTAAAATGGGAAGAGCATTTGAATATAGAAAAGCTTCTAAAATGGCCAGATGGGATAAAATGGCTAAAACATTCTCCAAAATAGGTAAAGACATTGCATTGGCTGTAAAGGCTGGTGGAACAGATCCGGAAGCCAATCCGGCCCTGAGAAGATGTATCCAGAATGCGAAAGGGGCAAACATGCCTAAGGACAACGTAGAACGTGCGATTAAAAAAGCAAGCGGTGCTGATGCGGAAAACTATGAAGAAATCACATATGAAGGTTACGGGCAAGGTGGTGTTGCTTTTTTTGTAGAATGTACTACAAACAACACAACAAGAACTGTAGCGAACGTGAGAGCTGTTTTTAACAAGTTTGATGGTAACCTTGGGAAAAATGGTGAATTGGCATTTATCTTTGATAGAAAAGGAATTTTCACCATTGATCTGGCTCAGATCAAAATGGATTGGGATGATTTTGAAATGGAAATGATTGATGGTGGTGCAGAAGATGTGGAAAAAGATGAAGAAGAAGTAATGATTACAACTGCTTTTGAAGATTTCGGTTCTTTATCTCACAAATTGGATGATTTGGGAATTGAAGCAAAGAGTGCGGAACTTCAAAGAATTCCAAACAATACAAAAGAAGTAAATGCAGAGCAGTTTAAAGCTAACATGAAAATGCTTGAGCGTTTCGAAGAGGATGATGACGTTCAAAACGTTTACCACAATATGGAAATCACAGAAGAGCTGATGGACTCTTTATAAAAAATAATATAGCATTCATATACAGTTAACTTTCAATTAGTTTCTTTGTACAAAACTATGAAAAGAAACGTTGAATTAGTTGTTATATCGGATGTTCATTTGGGAACTTATGGATGTAAGGCTAAAGAATTGTTGAGATATCTCAATTCTATCCAGCCTAAAACTTTAGTTTTGAACGGGGATATTATTGATATCTGGCAGTTTAAAAAGTCTTACTTCCCTAAACCTCATTTGAAAGTAATCAGAAAGATTCTTTCATTGGCGACCAAGAACACAGACGTCTATTACATCACGGGCAATCATGATGAAATGTTTCGAAAGTTCACAGATTTTGAACTTGGAAAACTTAAAGTCTGTAATAAAATCTGTCTGAATATTGATCAGAAAAAAACCTGGATATTTCATGGTGATGTTTTCGATGCATCCGTCCAGCACTCAAAATGGATCGCCAAACTTGGCGGAAAAGGTTACGACCTCCTTATTATTATCAATAATGTTGTAAATTGGTTCTTAGAAAAAATGGGTAAAGAGAAATACTCATTTTCCAAAAAGATCAAAAACAATGTGAAAAAAGCGGTGAAATATATCGGTGATTTTGAACTTACAGCTTCAGAACTGGCTATTGACAATAATTATGATTATGTAGTTTGCGGACATATCCATCAGCCACAGATCCGTGAGGTTGTTAATAAAAAAGGATCCTGCACCTATTTGAATTCGGGGGACTGGATTGAAAATCTCTCTGCTTTAGAATACAATGATAAAGAATGGACAATTTTTTATTATGATGAGCATAAACACTTGCTGAAAGATGAGGAAGTGGAAGAAATTCAGGAAATGGATAATTCTGCTCTTTTAAAAATCGTAACCAATTTTTCCTAGATGAAGATTTTGTATGCATTCCAGGGTACTGGGAACGGTCATGTTGCCAGAGCACAGGAAATTATTCCTCTTCTCAAAAAATATGCATCTGTTGATACATTGATCAGCGGACATCAATCGCAATTAAAGGCTGATTTTGACATCAATTTCCAATATAGAGGTATTTCCCTCCTTTATAATAAAACAGGTGGTTTATCCTACCGAAAAACGTTTACCGAAAATAAATTCCTTGAAGCAGCCCAAACAATAAGAGAACTGGAACTCTCACAATATGATTTAATCATTAACGATTATGAACCTTTGACAGGCTGGGCTTCCAAACTGAAAAAGCTTCCGATGATAGAATTGAGCCATCAGGCTTCCATGAGCTTTCCGGAAACACCCAAACCAAAGAAAAAAGACTTTCTGGGAGAAATGATTTTAAAATACTATGTTCCCAGTGAAAGGAAAATAGGATTTCATTTTGAGAATTACCATCCTCAGATCAAGAAGCCTGTGATCAGAAGAAAAATCAGAAATCTTAATCCTTATAAACAGGGGTATTATCTTGTCTATCTTCCCAGCTTTGCGGATGAAAACATTATTAAGGTTTTAAGAAACATTCCTGTGGAATGGAAAGTATTTTCAAAATACAGCAAAGTGCGGGTTAAGGTAAAGAATGTAGAAGTATTTCCTATTGATGAAGTGCAATACCTGAAATACTTTGAAGGCTGTGAAGGAATTTTGTGCAACGCAGGTTTTGAAAGTCCGGCAGAAGCATTGTTTATGGATAAAAAATTGTTCGTAATTCCCATTCACAATCAGTATGAACAGGAATGTAATGCATGCGCCCTTGATAAGATGGGAATTCCCAATTCCAAGGTTTTAGATCTTCAGGAAATTATGGAGTGGGTAGCTTCTGACCATCATCTGAAAGTAGATTACCCGGATGATATTGAAGATATCTTGCTCAATGAGGTTTTAATTCTTTAAAAATATATCATCCACATCACTCATTCTCATCATCACGGATCTTGCATAGGAACAGTGTGGATATACTTTCCAATTGTTTTCTCTGGCAAATTTAATGGCTTCCTCCACTAAAAATTTACCCATTCCTCTGCCTTCAAATTCAGGATGTACCAGAACAAATGAAATAATCAGTTTATGATCTTCAGGGAAAATAGTATAAGTAAGTCTGCCTACTTCTTTTATTTCGTTGTTTAGGGTTAGAACCCCGCCGTTTCCGGATTTATTGTTTTCAAATTTCATGATTCTGAACTTTAGGTTAAACATACAAAAATTGAACCGACCTTTGTATAAGTAATAAGCAATGGTAAATTACGATACTACCAATTCACTTGTTAAGCAAAATTGACGTTTGACACTATTAACTGTCTTTTCCTGTGTAGTAATTGTAGTCTTTAATAATCACATTGATAAACTGTCTTTCTGTCATTTTAGTAGCATCTATTTCCAGTTTCAGAATACTTTTAATTTTCTCAGACAGCTTACTGATGATCTGGCGGTCGTCTACTTTCAAAGCTTTGGTATAATTATCTTTGATGATTCTCATATCATTATCACTCAAAGCAATGACTTGCGGAAAAGAAGGGATATAATTTTCATGGATATTCTCCAGGATTGTATGCGAAATATTGATATTGTTTTTCAGGGAAATGACAGCGGTTCCGGAAGCAATGTCACCCAAACGCTGGTTGTTTTTAGAAACAATCATAGAGATCAGTCCTATAACTCCGGCAAAGGATACATCAACAATCCTGAACACCCAACGGATCATATAATCTGCAAAACTTGCCTGATAACCGTCAATCTTTACCACTTTGATTTTCATTAGTTTTTTGCCGGGTGTCTGCCCTTCCATTAAGCTTTCCAATACAAGCGGATAAATGTAAATAGGAAAAGTAAGGATAAGATATACCGCTCTTATGGACCATTCATCAAGACCGTCTAATAAATATCCCAGATCAAGAATATTGAAGAATAAATACAGGATAATCACCACATAAGCGATCCTGATCAGAAGATCAATTATGAAGGCAAGCATCCTTTCTCCTACGCCTGCAATATTAAAATTAATATTTACATTTTGTGAGGTATTTATCGCAATTTGAGACATATTTTTTATTATTTTAGCCTTAACAATTATGAGAGAAGTTTATTTCATTAAACAAAATAAAGAAAAATGGTTGGGAATAGAACAGGTTATTCAAGGGAAAATTAAAAAAAATCCTGATGACCTGTCTTCGTTATATATAAATCTCATCAATGATCTTTCTTTTGCCCAGACCTATTATCCGAAAAGTAACACCACAGTTTACCTGAACCATTTGTCTGCCCAGATTTTTCAGAAGATCTATAAAACAAAAAGAGTAGAGGAAAACAGGCTGGTTTATTTTTTCAAAACTGAAGTTCCATTGCTGATGTATCAGTACAGAAGGTATCTGATGTATGCGTTTCTCTTTTTTATTTTGTTTACCTCAATAGGTGTGCTTTCTGCCATTTATGATAAAGATTTTGTCAATATTATTCTGGGAGAAGGCTATGTGAATGAAACCATTGAAAATATTAAGCATAATAATGCGGTAGGAGTTTACCAGAGTGGCAGCACATGGGGAAGTACCATCGGGATTATTTTTAATAATATTCAGGTTGGAGCGAAACTGTATATTTACGGAATTGCAGGTGGGGTAGGAACTTTATTCGCTTTGCTTTCCAACAGTGTGATGCTGGGTGCTTTCCAGTATTTTTTCTATGATTACGGAGCTTTGAAAGACAGTGCAAGAGGGATATGGCTTCACGGAGTTTTTGAGATCTTTGCCATGGTGGTGGAAGCGATGTGCGGATTGATTCTGGGAGCATCAATTTTATTTCCGAGAACGTTTTCAAGGTTTAATTCTTTTAAAAAAGGATTTAAAGATTCATTTAAAATATTTTTAAGTACTATTCCCTTCACTATTTGTGCAGGAATTATAGAAGGTTATGTCACCAGACATGCATTGAAGATGCCTTTAATTTTGAACCTTATGATTATTTTTGGCTCACTGGCAATTATCGGATTTTACTATTTTGTGTATCCGTCTATTGTTTACAAAAAAACTAATAAACACATCCATGATACAATTTTATAAAAAAAGAGATTTTGGAACTTTTATCAGTGACAGTTTCAATTTTTTCAAATTATACGGGAAGAATTATTTTAAGAACTATATTCTGATCAATGGTCTGCTTTTGATCTTAATGGTAACCGTTGTGATTTTCGGGTATAAAGAACTCTTTTCACAAATATTCGCGTCCAATCTTGGTGGAGAAACGTATTATTTTGAACAGTATTTTTCAGATAATGCGGGCATGCTGATTACAGTAGGAATACTTACTTTTTTGCTTTTCATGGTTCTGATGATTGTCAATTACCTGTATCCGGTTTTTTACTTAAAAAGAATTGCACAGGGAGCAGAGAAGATAAAAACGGATGAAATCCTGAATGATTTTAAAAGCAATGCAGGAAGAATCGCGAAGCTTTGCCTTGGAATGATTTTTATCGTCACACCGGCGATTTTGTTTGTAGTAGGATTTTCTTATATCCTGATCTTTATTATTATCGGTTTTTTTTTGATACTGCTTCTTTATCCTACGATATTTAACTTTACTACATTCCTGATGTATGATTATTTTAATTCAAACAGAGGTTTCTGGGAAAGTTTGAGCTACGCATTAAGATCGCAGTTTTCCTATCCGAACGGGAGTGAGAAATCCCCTTACTGGAAATATTGGGGATCCGCATTTGTGATGTTTATTATTATTTATATGATAACATCTATATTCACATTTATTCCGATGATCTTCTTTTACGGATCGCTTCTTACTTCTACGCCTGACGGGAATTTTGAGCAGAACCCTTTTACCGGAGCTGCAGGAATTTTGTTTTTTGTATTCTATGGAGTTTCAATGCTGATATCATTTTTTCTTTCCAACCTGATGTATGTGAATGCAGGATTGATGTATTATGACAGCAGAACAGATCTTCACCAGAAAGCAGAACTTGCAGAAATAGACACTATTGGAATCAATGAGTAAAATTTTTCTTTTCATATTGCTTTTTCTCTCTCTTGGGCTGGTTCAGGCTCAGGATGATAATCCCACTTCCGATGATCTGGTAGATTCACTCTATACAACCGGGCATTACAGAAATATGCTGCGTGCAGATTCTGTACTGATGAAAAATCCGGTATCTGAGAATACAGCTTATCCGAAAACATTCAAAGAAAATATTCCGTCAAGATATAAAGGAAATGAATTTGACTACTCCGTATCAAAGCCAAGAGAATCTTTCTTTCAAAAGCTGATGCGGAAGCTCAATCAAATTATACAGGGAATTTTCGGGGAAACAGCATTGACAAAATCGGGGGAATTTACCGCAATCCTTATCCGTCTGTTTGCGATTATCCTGGTAGGTTTTCTGTTATATTTCATCATTAAATATATCATGGGAAAAGAGGGGAACTTTCTTTTTGGTAAAAAGAATAAAAAGCTGGATCTCAATGTGCAGGAACTCCATGAAAATATCCATGAAATCAATTTCCCTGAAAGTATCGCTAAATTTGAAATGGCAGGAGATTATCGTTCGGCAGTCCGTTACCAGTTCCTGTTTATTCTTAAAAAGCTGAGTGACAAAAAGCTGATCAACTGGAATCCGGAAAAAACCAATAAGGATTATGCCGTGGAGTTAAAGGCTCCTCATCTGAAAAATGATTTCTCTAATCTGTCCTATATCTTTGATTATGTCTGGTACGGAGAATTCAATATTGAAGAAGAGAGCTACCAGAAATTTAAAAATCAGTATCAGGCATTTAAACCATAACAATAGTAACCATGAATAAAACTTTCAAAACATATGCTGCAATTTTCATCATTGTGATGATTATTCTGGCATTGCTTGAAGTTAACAAAAAAGAAACGACAGACTGGCGCAAGAATTTTGATATCAATGAAAAGTCTCCGTTCGGACTATTTGTTTTTAATAATGAAGCTAAAAATCTTTTTAAAAATAATCTGAAGAAGATTGAACAGATTCCCTACGAATATTACAATCAGCATAAAAAGAATCCACACAATATTGTCGTTATTGAAAATAATTTTGACAAAGAATCCTGGAATAAAATCCTGACGCAGGTATCTGAAGGTTCGGATGCTTTTCTAATGGTGTCCCGTATGCCGAAAGAAATTTCAGACAGTATCGGATATTATGATTCCGAAATCTCTTTTGAAGAAGAAAATGTGCTGAAGCTTACTGACAAAAAATATCAGAATGATTTTGTTACATTAGATAAATTTCCTTCAGGAAGAGGATTTTCATTCATTAAACCTAACGTTGAAGTCCTTGGGAAAACGGTAGAGAAAAAGAATACAGATCAGGCCAATTTTATCAAAGTAAAGTTTGGGAAAGGACATATTTACGCTCATACTGAACCTCTTTTTCTGACCAATTATTATCTTCTTAAACCCGGAAACGTAAAATATGCACAGGATGTATTTTCATATCTTCCGGATAGAGAAACGCTTTGGTTTGTATCCAATAAAAGTTCTGCATCACGTTTCTTTATGAGATTTGTACTGTCGAATCCGGCTTTAAAGTATGCGTGGTGGGTATTTTTGGGAGGATTTATCCTTTTCATTTTCTTTAATGCCAAAAGAAAGCAGAGAATAGTACCGGTAACAGAGCCTCTGAGGAATACTTCCCTGGATTTTGTAAAAAGTATTGGAAATCTGTATCTTCAGGAAGGTGATTTTCATGATATGATGGCAAAGAAATCCCAGTATTTTCTAAATAAAGTGCGAATGGATCTGTTGATAGATACTCAGAATTTAGATGAAAAATTTGCAAAAAAACTACATTTGAAAACCGGAAAAACCATGGAGATGATTAATGAAGCTATAGTACTTATCAAAAAAGGGCAGGACCCTTATGCCAGTGTAATGAAAGAAGATCTTACAAGGATCAATAAGCTCCTTGATGAAATATTTAAATAATATAACAATATAATAACCTAACGATATAACAGTTTTTCAATGCTGATAACGGCAATTCACAGGAAGGAATACCGTTGTTCATTGTCAGACTGACCAAATAAAATGTATTATGGAAAACTTTGATAACCCAAATATAGAAAACCAAAACTCTATCAATCTTAATAAACAGGAAGAGCAGTTTCAGTCGAGAATCGATATGATTGAACTTCGTGCAAGCCTAGAGAAAGTAAAATCTGAGATCGGAAAAGTAATCGTAGGACAAGAGAAGATGATTGAACATCTTTTGGCTGCCTTACTTTCAAACGGACACGTTTTGATTGAAGGCGTTCCCGGAGTAGCTAAAACGATTACTGCGAAATTACTGGCTAAGACAATTGATGTAGGCTTCAGCAGAATTCAGTTTACACCGGATCTGATGCCTTCCGATATTTTGGGAACTTCTGTATTCAATGTGAAAAATTCAGAATTTGAATTTAAAAAAGGACCTATCTTCTCCAATTTCATCCTGATTGATGAGATCAACAGATCGCCTGCAAAAACGCAGTCTGCATTATTTGAAGTCATGGAAGAAAGGCAGATCACGATGGATGGTATCCGTTATATTTTGGAAGAACCTTTCCTGGTTATTGCTACACAAAACCCTATAGAGCACGAAGGAACATATAGACTTCCGGAAGCCCAGCTAGACCGTTTTTTATTTAAAATCAATGTAGGATATCCTAATCTTGAGCAGGAAATAGCGATTATTAAAAATCAGCACGAAAGCAAAAAAGAAGATAAAACAGAAGGAGTAAACCGAGTGATCACAGCTGAACAATTGAAAAACTACCAGCATCTGGTAAAGGAAATCATTGTAGAAAGCCAGCTAATGGAATATATTGCTAAGATTATCATCAACACAAGAGAAAACCAATTCTTATATCTGGGCGCTTCGCCAAGAGCTTCATTAGCACTTCTTACGGCCTCAAAAGCATTTGCAGCGCTGAGAGGAAGAGATTTTGTGACTCCTGAAGATATTAAAGAAGCAAGTTATGCTGTTTTAAGACACAGAGTAATCGTATCTCCGGAAAGAGAAATGGAAGGTTTAACCGCAGATGAAATTATCCGCCAGATTTTAGAAGGAATAGAGATTCCAAGATAGGGAGTAGTTAATAGATGGCAGGTAGCAGGTGATAGTGGGTGAATGTTTAAAAAACAAAATTAGTATATATGGCGAATTTTAAAGAGCTTTTAGTTTGGCAGAAGTCTATTGATTTTGTTACTGAAATTTACAAAACTACAGAAGCCTTTCCTAGGGATGAAACCTACGGATTAATATCACAAATCAGACGAGCTGCCATCTCTATACCCTCCAATATTGCAGAGGAGAATTCAAGAAGAAGTAAACCTGTTTATCTGCAATTTTTAAAAATATCAAGAGGTAGTTGTGCAGAAGTAGAAACACAATTAATTATTTCAAAAAATCTCAAATTTTTAAATGAAGACGATTATTTAAAACTAAATGAAAGGATTATAGAAATATCTAAAATGTTAAACGGATTAATTAATTCCATGCAATAGTAATGATAATGAAAAAGCTAATAAACGTCCACCTAAAACCTTTCATCTGCAACCTGCAACCTAACCAATGAAAAATTTATACATCAATACACGTTTCTTTTTTACACTCATCGGAGTGGGGATTCTGTATGTCCTGGCATTTTTCTTTCCGGTGCTGATGTGGGCAGTCCATATTGCACTGTTGATCTGCTTTTTGGTGGCAATGGTAGACTTTCTGTTGCTTTTTAATCAAAAGAATGCATTACAGGTTCAGAGAATTTTGCCGGAAAAATTATCCAATGGCGATGAGAATTTTGTTAAAATTGATATTAAAAATAATTACAATTTTACAATAGATGCTAAAATTATTGATGAAATTCCATTCCAGTTTCAGAAAAGAGATTTTTTGATTGAAAAACAGATTGCTTCAGGAGCGAATACATTTTTTCAATATTCATTAGAACCTAAAGAAAGAGGAGAATATCATTTCGGAGGACTGAATATTTACGCATCCTCACCGTTAGGATTGATCTCAAAAAGATTTATTTTCCAGAAGGATGCTGTCTTACCTTCCTATCCATCATTTATCCATCTCAGAAAATATGAACTGATGGCCATTCAAAGTGAGTTTTTATTGGGTGGAATTAAGAAGGTCAGAAAACTGGGACACACTATGGAGTTTGAGCAGATCAAAGAATATGTCCCTGGAGATGATATCAGAACGATCAACTGGAAAGCAACTTCCAAAACGAACCGTTTAATGGTAAACCAGTTTCAGGATGAAAAAGCACAACGTATTTTTATGCTGATTGATAAAGGAAGAACCATGAAAATGCCTTTCAATGGATTAAGTTTGCTGGACTATTCCATCAATGCAACCATGGCGCTGTCTCATATTATTTTGAGAAAAGGAGACAGAGCCGGGATGATGACTTTTTCTAAAAAAGCTGAAAATAAAATTGCCGCTGATAATAAATCAGGTCAACTGAAAAAAATCTCTGAAGCACTTTATAATATCAAAACAGATTTTTTTGAAAGTGATTTCAACCGTTTGTATCAGGATGTAAAATATTCCATCAATCAAAGAAGCTTAATTCTGCTTTTTACGAACTTTGAAACATTGGACGGGCTTAACCGACAGTTGAAATATCTTCGTGGTATTGCTAAAAACCATTTACTGGTAGTTGTATTTTTCAAAAACTCAGAACTGCAGACGCTCATCAATAAGAATCCTGAAAATATGCAGGAAATCTATGATGAGATTATTGCTGAAAAATTTGAATTTGAAAAGAAACTGATCATTCAGGAACTCCGCAAATATGGAATTTATACGGTATATACTCTTCCGGAAAATTTGAATATCGATGTTATCAATAAATATCTGGAGATAAAAGCGAGAGGAATTTTATAACTTTGCAGAAGCAATAAGCAATACATAATGAAAATTACACTTAACAGAATAAACGACGATTTTTTATTTGAATGTACCAATGCGCAGGGGAATTCTATTCTTTTGGATAATACTTCACAGCCAGGAGCAAAAGGCGTTTCTCCAATGGAAAGCGTGTTGATGGCTGTCGCTGGCTGCAGCGGAATTGATGTGGTTTCTATTTTAAAGAAGCAGCGTCAGAACATTACAGGCTTTCAGGCAGAGGTTGAAGGAGAAAGGGTACAGGTAGATGATGCAAAACCTTTTAAATCTATTAACGTTAAGTTCCTTTTAGAAGGAGAAATTGATCCTAAAAAAGCACAGAAAGCAGCAGAACTTTCTTTTGAAAAATATTGTTCCGTATCCAAAACCTTAGAACCGAATGTAGAAATCGGATACGAAGTCTATGTGAACGGAGAAAAAATTTAATCTCTTATTTAAAAATAGAAAAAGCCGGATAACATATCCGGCTTTTTTATTGCTCATTACCTATCACTCATTGCTTATTAAAAGGTAAGTCTTGGTTTTATCAGTTTTGCTACAGTGGCTGTCCATCCCGTCTGATGGGAAGCTCCTACACCACGGCCGTTATCTCCATGGAAATATTCAAAAAAGGTAATGTAATCTCTGAAGTGTTCATCATAATTGAATTTTGGATTACCTCCGTTGAAGGCGCGCTGCCCATGTTCATCCTTTAAAAATAGAGAACAAAGTCTTTTGCTGATATTTTGAGCTACTTCATCAAGGTTTCTTTTATCACCGCTTCCCGTTGGAAGTTCTACTTTCAGACTATTTCCATAATAATAATGAAAACGCTGCAGACTTTCCACGATCAGGAAGTTGATAGGAAACCATATCGGTCCGCGCCAGTTGCTGTTTCCGCCAAACATTCGGCTGTCACTTTCTGCAGGAGTATAATACACCATATTCTGACTCCCATGCACAGAAAATACAAAAGGATTCTCTTCATATACCTTAGACATTGCACGGATTCCATAAGAACTTAGAAACTCATTTTCATCAAGCATCCTGGTCAAAACCTTTGTCAGTCTGTTTTTACGGAGAATACTCATCAGGTGTTTTCTGCCGTGCCCTTCTTCGTCCCAGTGAGAAACAAGTTTGGTGAGTTCCGGCTTATTTTTTAAGATCCATTCCATTCTGCTTCTGAAATTCGGCATCTTTTCCAATAAGCGGTGGTCTACGATCTCAACAGCAAACATTGGAATCAAACCTACAATACTTCTTAATCTCAAAGAAACACTGTCTCCGTTGCCAAGCTGCAATACATCATAGAAGAAACCGTCTTCCTCGTTCCAGAGTCCTTTCGTTCCCTCGCCCAGGTTTTCCATCGCTTCAGCGATATAAAGATAATGTTCAAAAAATTTGATCGCCATATCTTCATACACCTGATAATACTGGGCAAGTTCCATGGCGATACGCATCATATTCAAAGCATACATTGCCATCCAGCTTGTTCCGTCTGCCTGTTCAAGATGCTGGCCGTCCTTTAAAACCATATTCCGGTCAAAAGCACCAATATTATCAAGGCCAAGAAAGCCTCCTCCAAAAATATTTTTACCGTTTTTATCCTTTCTGTTCACCCACCACGTAAAATTCAGCAGTAACTTTTGAAATACTTTTTCTAAAAATAATAAATCCGGCTTCCCATTATTTTTTTCATCAATTTTAAAAACCCGGAAGCAGGACCATGCATGTACAGGTGGGTTTACATCACTCATATTCCATTCATAGGCAGGAAGCTGTCCGTTGGGATGCATATACCACTCTTTCGTAAGCAATAAAAGCTGTCCTTTGGCAAATTCTGCATCAATAATAGAAAAAGGTACACAGTGGAACGCCAGATCCCAGGTAGCATACCATGGATATTCCCATTTATCGGGCATGGAAATAATATCCTTATTGTGAAGATGATTCCATTCCGTATTTCTTACATACTCACTGAAATTTCTTGGAGCCTCAAAGTTGGGATCACCTTTCAGCCATTTTCCGATATTGTAGTGATAGAACTGCTTATTCCAGAGAAGTCCTGCAAAAGCCTGTCGCTGAACATTTCTCTCATCTTCATTTACCGTATCATTCTGAATATCATTATAAAACTCTTCCGCTTCAGATTGTCGTGTACTGAAAATAGTATCGAAATTTCCAAAAGGTTCGTCCGTCTCATCAGGACACAATCTGAAGTCAAAAATTTTAGATTCTCCTGCCCCCACCATTTCATCAATCAGAAAAGATGCTTTTGTTCCCCTTTTTTCAGGATTTACAGTATCTCCCTGATGAATAATAAAATCATTGATGCCATCTTTGAAATAAGTATTCTCTGTTTTAGGTGCTCCGTAAAGCTTAGAGGTATTGGTCTCGTTATCACAGAATACACTTTGTGCATTTGTATTTCGCGAATAGACTTTTTTGATCGAAATACTGTCGTGTCCTATATTGATACTTCCGTCATCAGAAGCATTGAGCTCTGCCTTATAAGTGTTATATCCCCATTTCCAATTATTTCTGAACCACGCAGTGGGTGCTACGACAATAGGTGCATCATGCTGGCTTCGGTTGCAGACGGTTACTCTGGCCAGGATATCGTTGTGATCAGCTTTACAGTATTCAATGAAAATATCGAAATACTCATCATTATCAAAAATTCCGGTATCGAAAATCTCATATTCCGGTTCCTTTTTACTGCGTCTTCCATTTTCAGCAAGAAGTTCATCATAAGGAAACTCGTTGATCGGGTATTTATACACCATTTTCATATAGCTGTGAGTAGGTGTATTATCCAGATAATAAAAAATTTCTTTGATGTCTTCACCATGATTCCCCTGAGGGTTACTCAATCCGAAGAACCGTTCTTTTACCATTTTATCTTTCCTGTTCCAAAATGAAAAAGCAAAACAGAATAACTGTTTTACATCAGAAATTCCGGCGATGCCTTCCTCACCCCAGCGGTAAGCATAACTTTCAGCGTTATTATGATTGGTAAAATCCCAGGCATTCCCGTTTGAGCTGTAATCCTCACGTACATTTCCCCACTGCCGGTTGCTTACATACGGGCCCCAGTTTTTCCATTTGGTATCTTGTAATCTTTCTTTTTCGGCGGTCATATCTCATCATTTTTCCATACGAAGTTAGTTTTTTTGAAAAATAATTCCAATTTTTTTCATCTGAACAATTATTAATATGCTCTTGGAATACTTGTATTTAAGGGCTTTTTTAAATATTAAAATAATTTTTTTTTGAAATTAAAAGAAAAGAACTACCTTTGCACCATTCGTTCATTTAAATATTGAAAATGTTATCAAGAAAGGTTGAGGGATTAGACCCTATGAAACCTTAGCAACCCTTTGCGCAAGCAAAGAAGGTGCTACGTTCTACCAAAGTATTTTGGACAGATAACTTACTGAAGTTCTTTTCAGCCATTTCCTGTGGCATTTTCAATTGTATTTGTATTAAAATATAATAGAATTGAAAACAGAACTAAACTATATAAATCTTTCGTATCAAACCAATTCCCAAAAGGAATACCATATCCCGTTAAGCTATCAGCTTTTTGGGAAAGATCTGTTTACAGCACCCATCATTTTAATCAATCATGCCCTTACCGGAAACTCAGAGGTATCCGGAGAAAAAGGCTGGTGGAAAAAGTTGGTGGGAGAAAATCAGATTGTTGATACTGATCAATACACTGTTCTGTGTTTCAATATACCCGGAAACGGTTATGACGATTTTTTAATTGAAGACTATGAAGATTTTACCCCTTCAGATATCGCAGCGATATTTTTAAAAGGGCTTGAAACTTTACATATCAAAAACTTATATGCCATTATTGGAGGCTCTCTGGGAGGAGGGATTGCGTGGGAAATGCTTGCCAAGCAGCCGGATCTCGCAGAAATATTTATTCCTATAGCCTGTGATTACAGGACACACGACTGGCTTCATGCACAATGTCTGGTTCAGAAATTTTTATTGAATGATAAAGAGGAGCCACTACAGAAAGCAAGAATTCATGCTATGTTGTGTTACAGAACGCCACAGTCACTCAATGACAGATTTCAAAACCAATATAACCAGGAAAAACAACGCCTGGAATCAGAAGACTGGCTGGTTTATCATGGTAATGCGCTAAACGAAAGGTTTAGTTTAAAAGCATACAAGCTGATGAATCATCTCTTGATGAATATAAATGCTGATGAAACAGCACTAGAGAACATACAGGCACGAATGCACATGATCTCCGTAGATACAGACTTATTCTTCCCGGCTTCTGAAATCCGAATGTGTTTTGAAAACTTAAAAGAGAAAAATAAGAATGTTTCTTATCACGAGATCCAATCTATACACGGGCATGATGCCTTCCTAATGGAATATCAACAATTAAATAATATCATTAAAAACATTTTACAGAAGTAATGAAAAATGCTAACGAAATAAAATTTTTGAAGAACAGATCAATCGTCAAATTTGAAGGAGAAGATTTCCTGGGAGAAATCGGGATTGACGGACGAATTTTTAAAGCGCTTACTTTAGCGCGTATCAGTGTAGGAGTAATCTCTCAGCAAGCGATAGAAAACGGAATTTCTATTCTGGTTCAGGAAAATGATGCTGAAAAAGCAGTCGCTTGCCTTATCGATGAATTTGAAGCAGAAAGAAAATCTGGAAAAGTTTCCCAGATCTACAGTATCAATAATGTTTCTGTCATCGGTTTTGTGGCAGAAGATTTCAATAAAGTTTTTGCTGAGCTGGCAAGAAACAATGTATTCCCATTATTGCTGAATCAGGTTGCAGGAGAGAACAGAGTAAACATCGTAGTAACTTCTTCACAGGACGAAAAAACAAAAAACATTATAGAATCTGAAATTTTCAAGAAGCCAAAGACCGTTCATCTGGCGATCATAGGACATGGAAATGTAGGAAAGACTTTGATACAACAGGTACTGGAATCTTCTGAAGAGATTAAAAGACGTAAAAAAATAGATCTTAAAGTAGTGGCGGTAGCCAATTCAAAGAAAATAGCCTTCAACAAAAAAGGATTTGATGCCAATTGGAGTGATGAGGTTTTGACAGCAGAACATCCTTCAAGTGTTCAGGAGCTCATTAATTTCTCCAACGAAAACCAGCTGGAAAATCTTATCGTTGTGGATAACACGGCAAGCAAGGATTTTGTGAAAAACTATCACGCTTTGGCAGAAAACGGATTCGATCTGGTTTCCTCAAACAAGATTTTTAATACCCTTCCGATTGAAGAGTACAGAAAACTAAGATATACGTTGAATAAAAACAACAGACGTTATCTCTATGAAACCAATGTGGGGGCAGGATTACCATTAATTGACACCATCAAATTATTACATCTTTCAGGAGAAAATATCACAAGAATAAAAGGGGTGTTCTCCGGAACACTGAGCTATGTTTTCAACAATTTTTCTTTAAGAGATGATAAATTTTCAACCATCATCAACGAAGCTTTGGAAAAAGGATACACAGAACCGGATCCGAGAGAAGATTTATCAGGAAATGACGTAGCTAGAAAGTTATTAATTCTGGCGAGAGAATTAGACTTAATTAATGAATTCGGAGATATCAATATTCAGAATCTTGTTCCGGAAAGCTTACTTGAGGTTTCAAAATCAGAATTCCTTTCAAGATTGGAAGAACTGGATGAAGAATATCAGAAAATAAAAGAAAATCAGCAACCCGGACATGTATTGAGATATGTGGGGGATCTGCACGGTGATCTGCAGAAAGATAAAGGTGAGTTGGATGTGAAATTGATTTCAGTTCCGGCAACATCTGCATTAGGACAGCTGAAAGGTTCAGATTCAATCTTTGAAATTTATACAGAAAGTTATGGAGAAAATCCAATTGTGATTATGGGAGCCGGAGCCGGAGCACAGGTGACAGCCAGAGGAGTATTCGGGGATATTTTAAGAGTAAGTGAAACAAAATAATATTTAACTATAATAACCTAACAATTTAGCAGTGTAAAAATTACTGAAATTGTCATTCTGAGCATAGCGAAGAATCTGATGGTTACACTGCCAAATTGCCAAATTAAAACTATATGGAAAATTTTGAAACATCAGCAATAAGAACCCAGACTGAAAGAACCCAGTTTGACGAGCATTCTACACCATTATACCTTACATCAAGTTTTATATTTCAGGATGCTGAGGATATGAGAGCAAGCTTTGCTGAAGAAAAACCTAAAAATTTATACAGCCGTTTTTCCAATCCTAACGTAACAGAGTTTACAGATAAAATAGCTAAAATGGAAGGTGCGGAAGCTGGATATGCCTTTGCAACAGGAATGGCTGCTATCTATTCTACATTTGCTGCTTTGTTGAATGCCGGAGATCATATCGTAAGCTGCCAGTCAGTTTTCGGCTCTACACATACATTATTCACTAAGTATTTCCCGAAATGGAATATTGAAACCTCTTATTTTAAAGCAGAAGATGCAGAGAATGTAGAACAATACATTAAGCCCAATACAAAGATCTTATACCTTGAAACTCCCACCAACCCGGCTATTGAAATTCTTGACCTTGAATTTTTCGGGCAGATAGCAAAAAAACATAATTTGATATTTGTTGTAGATAATTGTTTTGCAACACCTTATCTTCAGCAGCCTATCAAATATGGTGCAGATATTGTTGTACATTCAGCAACGAAATTGATTGACGGACAGGGAAGAGTTTTGGGAGGAATAGCAGTAGGAAAAGAAGACCTGATCAGAGAAATTTATCTTTTCGCAAGAAATACAGGTCCTGCATTGTCTCCTTTTAATGCATGGGTATTATCAAAAAGCCTTGAAACATTGGCCATTCGTGTAGAAAAACATTGTGAGAATGCATTGAAGGTAGCCGAGTTTTTAGAAAGCCATCCAAACGTAGAATTAGTAAAATATCCATTCCTGAAATCTCACCCGAGCTATGAAGTTGCCAAAAAGCAGATGAAACTTGGAGGAAATATCGTGGCATTTGAAATCAAAGGAGGAATAGAAGGCGGAAGAAACTTTTTAGATAAGATACAAATGTGTTCACTTTCTGCCAATTTAGGTGATACAAGAACGATTGTTACTCACCCGGCATCCACCACACACTCTAAACTGTCAGACGAAGAAAGAAATGAAGTAGGGATTACTGCAGGGCTGGTTCGTTGTTCAGTAGGTTTGGAAAATGTGGAAGATATCATTGCAGATCTTAAACAGGCCTTAGACTAGTTCAATAGGAACGGGCTAAAGCCCATTATGATGACCAAAATAGATAAAATGAAAAATTCAGAACAATTATATAAAGCTTTATCCGAAAGAATTTTAATTCTTGACGGTGCTATGGGAACTATGCTTCAGAGGTACAAGTTTGAAGAAGAAGATTACCGTGGAGAGCGTTTCAAAGGCTGGGAACATCCGGTAAAAGGAAATAATGACCTTCTTTCCCTGACGCAGCCTCAGGCCATTGAAGAAGTTCACAAGAAATACCTGGAAGCAGGTGCTGATATCATAGAAACCAACACCTTTTCAGGAACTACCATTGCTATGGCAGATTACCATATGGAAGACCTGGTGTATGAACTGAACTATGAGTCTGCAAAAATAGCAAGAAAAGCCTGTGATGAGTATACCGCAAAAAATCAGGATAAGCCGAGATTTGTAGCAGGATCTATCGGGCCAACGAACAGAACCGCGAGTTTAAGCCCTGATGTCAATGACCCCGGATACAGAGCCATTACTTTTGAAGAATTGAGAGTGGCTTACAAACAGCAATGTGAAGCTTTGCTGGATGGAGGTTCAGATATCCTTTTGGTAGAAACCATCTTTGATACACTGAATGCAAAAGCTGCTTTGTTTGCCATTGATGAACTGCAGGATGAAAGAGGAATCAAAATTCCGATCATGGTTTCAGGAACCATTACCGATGCTTCAGGAAGAACTTTGAGCGGACAGACGGCAGAAGCTTTCCTGATCTCCGTTTCCCATCTGAATTTATTAAGTGTAGGTTTCAACTGTGCATTAGGTGCAGATCAACTGACTCCTTATCTTGAAACACTGGCCCATAACTCAGAATTCTATGTTTCAGCGTATCCGAATGCAGGTTTACCCAATGCTTTTGGAAAATATGATGAAACCCCTGAAGATATGGCAAGACAGATCAAAGAGTATGTTGAAAAAGGATTGATCAATATTATCGGTGGTTGCTGCGGTACAACGCCTGAGCATATAAAAGCGATTGCAGATTTGGTAGAGCAATATCCACCTAGAAAATTGAAGGAATTTGTCTGATTTGATAGATTTTTTTAATTAAAATCAAGAATGAAGGCTAATTATAAATAGTAACTTTATGTAAACCACAAAGTTAATTATAATGGAAAAGCCAATTTACTTAAAAGATTCGGAGGATGTCAGATTATTTAATGAGCTGAGAAAGAAAGTGAACCAAAGAGTAGAAGCCATTTCTGAAAACAGGGATATCTATATTCAGATGAAAGCAGTTATTCTGCCGATGATCTATCTGGGATTATATTTTCTGGCTCTTTTTAATGCTGAAAAACACTGGGTCTATATTTTGAGTTTTGTTTTAATGGGAATCTCCCTGGTTTTAATTTATTTGAACCTGATTCATGAAGCAGCCCATAACAACATTTATAAAAGTAAAAAGCTGAATAATTTAGTCCTTCACATTTTTGATTTTATAGGAGCCAACTCCTACATCTGGAAGAAAAGACACATCGCAAGCCATCATGCCTATCCGAATGTGGACGGATGGGACACGGATATTGAACAGAGCGGATTGCTTTTAATCGTACCGTGGATCAAAGCAAAAGGAGTACAGAAGTATCAGGATAAGTTTTTCTTTTTAGTATATCCATTGTATTTGTTCAACTGGATGTTTATAAGAGACTTTAGAGACTTCTTTGATAAGGAAAGGGTGATTTTAAAAACTCAGGGACAAATACCTGTTAAGGAAAAGGTAAAAATGATCAGTTATAAGCTGTTCTACTTCTTTTATCAGATTGTAGTCCCTATTGTATTCTTTAAAGTATCAATGGGATTGGCTTTGGGTGCGTGGTTTTTACAGGTGATTTCAGCAAGTATTTTTGCATTGTTTGTTTTACTGCCTTTGCATCCGCTTCCTGATAATGCCTTTCCGAGATTAAGTAAAGAGAATGGTCTTCCATTCAGCTGGCTTCGTCACCAGTTTGAAGTGACGAACGATTTAAAAGAAAATAACTGGCTGGTAAAAAATATGTTGGGGAATTTTAATTTTCATGTGGCCCATCATCTATTTCCAAATTACAGTTATATGTATTACAATGAGATCACAGAAGAAATTGAAGAATTTGCTAAAGAACACAATTTAGCGTACAAAAGATTTCCACTGATTACAGCTTTAAGTAAGCATAGGGATTTATTGAGGCAGAATGCCAATAATGCCTACTATATTTTAGAAGAATAAAATGAAATATTTAAGATTATCAGGCCTTGAGCCTCTTATCATAACCCCGGAAAGTAATTTCATCAACGTTGGTGAAAGGACCAATGTTGCCGGTTCCAAAAAATTTTTAAGACTGATCAAAGAGGAGAAGTTCTCTGAAGCATTAGATATTGCCCGCCATCAGGTAGAAGGAGGTGCCCAGATCCTGGATGTCAACTTCGATGATGGATTGATTGATGGAAAAGCATCCATGATCAAATTCCTGAATTTAATTGCCTCTGAACCAGATATCGCCAGAATCCCGATTATGGTAGACTCTTCTAAATGGGAAATTCTGGAAGCCGGCCTTCAGGTAGCACAGGGAAAATGTGTGGTAAATTCTATCAGCTTAAAAGAAGGCGAGGAAGAATTTATCAAACATGCAAAAGCCATTAAAAGATACGGAGCAGCAGTCATTGTAATGGCATTTGATGAGGTAGGACAGGCTGACAATTTTGACCGAAGAATTGAGATTTCAAAACGTTCCTATGATATCTTAGTCAACCAGCTTGGTTTTCCGGCAGAAGATATCATTTTCGACTTAAATATCTTTCCGGTGGCAACAGGAATGGATGAGCACAGAAGAAATGCCATCGACTTTATTGAAGCGACACGCTGGGTAAGACAAAACCTTCCTTATGCATCCGTAAGTGGAGGAGTGAGCAACGTTTCCTTCTCTTTCCGTGGAAATGATACCGTGAGAGAAGCAATGCACTCTGTTTTTCTTTATCACGCTATTCAGGCAGGAATGAATATTGGTATCGTAAACCCGGCGATGCTGGAAGTGTATGATGAGATCAATAAAGAATTACTGGAGCTTGTAGAAGACGTAATCCTGGATAAAAGAGAAGATGCTACAGAAAGACTTCTTGACTATTCAGAAAAACATAAATCGGTCAAAAAAGAAAAGACCGAAGACTTAGAATGGAGAAATAATCCGCTACAGGAAAGAATTACCTATGCCCTGGTAAAAGGGATCGACCGTTTTATTGAAGAAGATGTAGAAGAAGCAAGACAATCAGCAGAAAGACCACTTCATGTTATCGAAATTAATCTGATGACAGGAATGGGAGTTGTAGGAGATTTATTCGGAAGTGGAAAAATGTTCCTGCCTCAGGTAGTAAAGTCTGCAAGGGTAATGAAAAAAGCGGTGGCTTATTTACAGCCTTTCATTGAAGCTGAAAAAGACGGAGCAAAACCCGCCAATGGAAAAATCCTGATGGCAACTGTAAAAGGGGACGTTCATGATATTGGTAAAAATATTGTGAGTGTTGTTTTAGGTTGTAACAACTATGAAATCGTTGACCTTGGAGTAATGGTTCCTGCTGAAAAGATTATCCAGACAGCTATTGCTGAAAAAGTAGACGTTATAGGATTAAGCGGACTGATTACACCAAGTTTGGATGAAATGGTGTATATCGCTTCAGAATTAGAAAGACAAAATTTAGATTTTCCTTTATTAATCGGTGGTGCTACAACTTCAAAGGCACATACCGCAGTGAAAATCGATTTAAAATATAAAAACGCAGTCGTTCACGTGAATGATGCTTCCAGAGCCGTAAACGTAGTAAGCTCATTGTTGGGGGACAGAAATAAAGAATATGTTTCAGATTTAAAGAATGACTATTCTGACTTCAGAGAAAAGTTTCTGAACAGGCAGGTAGATAAAGATTATGTATCCATTCAGGAAGCAAGAGAAAACCATTTTAAAATCGATTGGGAAAACGAAGAGATTTTCACCCCGAATAATCTCGGAATAAAAGTCTTCGAAAATCAGGATTTGAATGAACTTCTTCCTTTCATCGACTGGTCTCCGTTTTTCAGAAGCTGGGATCTCCACGGAAAATATCCGAACATTCTGGAAGATGAGGTGGTAGGAGCTCAGGCTAAAGAATTATTCAAAGATGCTCAGGTTATTTTAAAAAGAATTTTAGATGAAAAGTTATTGACTGCAAAAGCGATCTTCGGGATTTTTAAAGCCAATTCCAATGAATCTGATGATATCTTGATTTTTGATGAAAATAACAACGAGCAGGCGAAGTTTCTAACCCTAAGACAGCAGGCTCAAAGATCAAAAGGTAAAGAATATCTGGCTCTAAGTGATTTCATCGCTCCTCAAAGCTCAGGAAAGACTGATTATGTGGGTGCTTTCTGTGTAACAACAGGATTTGGTACCGACGAATTGTCCAGCGAATACGAAAAAGCTAATGATGATTACAATTCCATCATGGTAAAAGCATTGGCTGACCGTTTTGCAGAGGCCTATGCTGAATTCTTACACAAAAAAGTGAGAACAGAATACTGGGGATATGCCAATCAGGAAAGTTTAAGCAACGAAGAGCTTATTGCAGAAAAATATAAAGGAATCCGTCCGGCACCAGGGTATCCGGCTTGCCCTGACCATTTGGAAAAGAAAACGATCTGGGATCTTTTAAAAGTAGAAGAAAATACAGGCGTTTTCCTTACAGAAAGCTTAGCCATGTTCCCAACGGCATCTGTTTCCGGGTATTATTTCGGAAGCCCGCATGCCAAATATTTCGGATTAGGGAAAATTACAGAAGACCAGCTTGAAGATTATGCAGCGAGAAGAAGCTGTAGCATCCAGGAAGCGAAAAAATGGTTGTCGCCAAATTTAGCAGATTAACATTGACATGAAGATAACAGAACACATTAAAAACGCAAATGGAAAAACTTTATTCTCCTTAGAAGTTGTTCCGCCACAAAAAGGAATAGGTATTGAAGATCTGTATACAAACATAGATCCATTGATGGAATTCAATCCGCCTTTCATTGACGTTACCACATCCAGAGAAGAATACATCTATCTGGATAAAGGGAATGGCCTTATGGAGCGTCGTATTACAAGAATGCGCCCTGGAACTTTGGGAATTTGTGCTGCTATTCAACATAAATATAATGTAGATACAGTTCCACACCTTCTTTGTGGAGGTTTTACAAAAGAAGAAACAGAATATCTTCTGGTAGACTGTATGTACCTCGGAATAGATAATGTAATGGCTCTGAGAGGAGATGCTATGAAAGGGCATCAGTATTTTGAGCCTACTCAGGGAGGGCATGCCAGTGCAATGGATCTTGTCAACCAGATTAATGACCTTGGAAGAGGAAAATATCTTCATAACGAAGAACAGGTGAGTGATGAACTCAATAAATTCTGCATCGGTGTTGCAGGATATCCGGAAAAACATATGGAAGCCCCTTCCATGAATTATGACCTGAAATGGTTGAAACAAAAAGTAGATGCCGGAGCAGATTATATCGTTACTCAAATGTTCTTTGACAATAAAAAGTATATTGAATTCGTTCAGAAAGCAAGAGAGATGGGAATTACAGTTCCTATCATCCCCGGGATTAAGCCAATTGCAACAAAGAAACATTTAAAAATACTGCCGCAGGTATTCAAAATAGATCTTCCGGAAGAACTCATCAATGAAGTGGAAAATGCAAAAAATAATGAAGCAGTAAAACAGATCGGAATAGAATGGTCCATTGCTCAATGCAAAGAATTGCTGGATTTTGGAGTTCCTGTTCTGCATTTTTACTCCATGGGGAAGAGTGATAACATAAAAAAAGTAGCCGGTGAGCTATTCTAATAAAAGTACCAAAATGAAGGAACCCTGCTGTAAAAGGCAGGGTTTTTATTTTAATCAGAATCCAATACAGAAAATAAGATGAACTAAGTAAGCCGCAGGCTATACATCCGCTTAGAAAGAATCAATAAAGTTGATTCAACCTTTGCTCCCTCAAAAATATAACAGTCGCAAATAAAAACTTTGCGTCAAATAGCTTACAGTATTAAAAAAAGTAAACTGAACTTTTAGTTAATAAACACGCTTCAATAACTCCCATCTTCCATCTTCCTTACCCTAAAGAATCTCATGTCTCTCAAACTCCTTATTCCTGTCAAACAAATACCGGTAAGTAGCCAGCTTTCGCGTTACTGAAGTATCCAGTGTTTCCGCAATCTTGATCATTTTAGGATTAAAATCACCAATCCACTGTAGTTCTGTGACCTTAAAATCCGTATGTTTTCTCAAATGCTGGGTGCCTTCCCAGATCATATATCCGTCAATACCTTTTTTTTGCCATTCTGGAACTACACCAAAAACAAGCCCCACCATTTTTTCATTCTTTTTAAACCGTTTTAGAAACAATAATTTAAGTTTTTCAAAAGGTCCGAATTTTCCATTCAAATATTTAAACCACTGGTTGAGATCGGGAATGTTGATCCACATGGCAATCGGTTTCTCATTTTCATATACAAACCATGAAATATGCTCATTGATAATAGGTTTCATGGTATTGAACATTTTCAGAACCTTTGCTTCTTCCAGATGTTTTCCTTCCCCGTGGCAAGCCCATGCTTTATTATAAACTTCAGTAAAATCTTTTGCAAACTTAGCCAGGTTATTTTTTTTCATAGGCTGGGCTGAAATAGCAGGATTTCTTCTGTTTCTTTCATGAGCAATCTTAAAAATCCTTGAAACTTCCGTGAAAATAGGTCTGGTAAAACAAAGCTGTTCAAAATAAATCTGAAACCCATAATTTTCAAAAAGGTCTTTGTAGTAAGGCAGGTTGTAATTCATTCCAAATAAAGGCTCAATAAAACCTTCAATTAAAAGTCCCCAGAATTTGTCCCTTTCCCCAAAATTGATAGGCCCGTCCATTGCTTCCATTCCTTTTTCCTGAAGCCAGTTTTTGCAGTGGTTAAAAATAACATTGGCTGTCTCCTGATCATTAATACAGTCGAAAAAACCAATTCCTCCGGTAGGTTGCTTTTGTTCATAAGAATGGATGATAAAAACAGCTACTTTACCAACCGTTTTGTTATTCTTTTTAAACAGAAATCTTTTACACACTCCGTTTTTAAAAAATTTATTCTTTTCAGTATCAAAAATCTCCTCAATGTGCTTATCTAAAGGCCGGATATAATTTTTGTCGTGTTTATAAAGTTGAGCAGGGAATTCCAGAAATTCCCTTTTATGGAGTTGGTTTTGTACTTCTTCGACAATAATCATAGGCTTTTTAATCAGAAATGGCTATAAAAGATAATGTTTTTCATCTTATTTGAAATAGAGAAATAGATATTATCCGTATTTTTGCTGCAAATTAAATAAAAATGGTTGATTTTACTGATAACGACGATGATATTTTCACTGGAAAAGAACATACGCCTATAAGGAAAGATGCTTTTGATAAATCGCCACAGGAAAAAATAGAAAAGATTACTGAGCTTTTTGGCGAGATTATGGAAACGCTGGGAATGGATATGACAGACGATTCTCTGAAAGATTCTCCAAGACGTGTTGCCAAAATGTATGTGAATGAGATTTTCGGAGGACTTCTTCCTGAAAACAAACCGGGAATTTCTACTTTTTCTAATAAATATAAATACCGTCAGATGTTGGTGGAGAAGGATATCACGGTATATTCTTTCTGCGAGCATCACTTCTTACCCATCATAGGAAGAGCCCACGTAGCTTATATTTCCAATGGTGAGGTAATAGGTCTTTCAAAAATCAATAGAATTGTTGATTACTATGCGAAAAGACCACAGGTTCAGGAAAGACTTACGATGCAGATTGTGGATGCTTTAAAAGAAGCTTTGGGTACAAAAGATGTAGCCTGTATCATTGATGCAAAACACCTTTGTGTCAACTGCAGAGGGATAAAAGATACGGCAAGCTCTACCATTACTGCAGAACTAAGTGGTATTTTCAGAACAAACCCTATTACAAGGCAGGAATTCCTGCATTACGTAGGAAGTCATGCAAAACTGGATTATTAAACAATGAACTACCAAATCCTTAAAAATATTATTGATGCCGAACTTCAGCGATTTCAAAATATCCCTGAAGAAGAATGGTCATACAGAAGCGCTCCGGAAAAATGGTCTAAAAAAGAAATTATAGGACATCTTTGTGACAGCGCTTTTACAAATATTCGTAGATTTGTTGTCACCCAATATAAAGAGAACGAAAATATTGTATATGATCAGAATATTTGGGTAAAAGCTCAGAACTATCAGAATGTTCCTGTTTCGGATCTTATTGATCTTTGGAAGTCTTTGAACTATCAGATTGTTCATGTAGTGGAAAACATCCCGGATGAAGCATTACAGAGAACCTGCGATACAACCAAAACAGAACCACAGGTTTTTACATTGGAGTTTATTATTAATGATTATGTAGACCATTTGCAGCATCATTTAAAAGCGATTTAATTATGATAAAATTTAAAAAAGTTTCAGATAAAATTTTTATCACAACAATTATTTGTTGTGACAGAATTATTTTTTAACTAATTTTTGAATCTTTAAAATCATTGAATCTTTTAACTTAAAAATAAATGCAACTAAAAATATATAACTCCCTTACAGCGGAAAAAGAAATATTCAAACCTATTTTAGACGGAAATATCGGGATGTATGTCTGCGGACCTACAGTGTACAGTAATGTGCATTTAGGAAATGTGAGAACTTTCCTTTCCTTCGATTTTATCTACCGTACCTTAACACATTTGGGGTATAAAGTAAGATATGTAAGAAATATTACCGATGCAGGCCATCTTACCGATGATGGGAATGTTGATAACGATAGATTCGTAAAACAAACCAGACTTGAAAAACTGGAGCCCATGGAAATTGTGCAGAAATATACAGTAGATTTCCATAAAGTATTGGATATGTTCAATCTTCTGCCTCCCAATATCGAACCTACAGCTACAGGTCATATCGTAGAACAGATCGAATTGACTCAAAAGCTGATTGAAAGAGGTTTTGCTTATGAAAGCAACGGTTCAGTATACTTTGATGTATTAGAATACAACAAAAGAGGATTGAACTATGGCGAACTTTCAAAACGTAACATAGAAGAACTTTTCGCCAATACTAGAGACCTTGACGGACAGGGAGAAAAGAAAAATCCACAGGATTTTGCATTGTGGAAAAAAGCATCACCTGCTCACATCATGAGATGGAATTCCCCTTGGGGAGAAGGATTCCCGGGGTGGCACCTTGAATGTACTGCAATGAGTACTAAGTATTTAGGGGAAACTTTTGATATCCATGGAGGAGGAATGGACCTTAAGTTCCCTCACCACGAATGTGAAATTGCCCAAGGGAAAGCTTGCAATGATGCTGCACCCGTAAATTACTGGATGCATGCCAATATGTTGACGATGAATTCTCAGCGTATGAGCAAATCTACAGGAAACTACATCCTTCCAATGCAGCTGGTTACTGGTGATAATGATTTCTTCGAAAAGCCTTTCCACCCTTCAATTGTACGTTTCTGCTTCCTGCAGGCACATTACAGAAGTGTGCTGGATATTTCAAACGATGCTATGATAGCCAGTGAAAAAGGATTCATCAGATTGATGGAAGCTGTAAAAGTATTGAATTCAATCACGCCTGATGATACCAAACAATCCGGTTTCAGCCTGAAAGAATGGAAAGATAAAGCCTATGAAGCTTTAACAGACGATTTCAATTCACCAATCCTCATTGCCCACCTGTTTGAAGCTGTGAAATACATCTTCGCTTTGAATGATGGTAAAGAAACGATTTCAACAGAGGATCTTGAAGATTTGAAAACCACGCTGAATGCTTTTATCTTCGATGTTCTGGGACTACAGACTGTAGAGGAAAATAATAATGAAAAACTTGATCAAACTCTAAAAGTCTTGATTGAATTGAGAAATCAGGCAAGAAAATCCAAGAATTTCGACCTGTCAGATCAGATCAGAGATAAACTGCTTGCAGAAGGAATCGAATTAAAAGACGGAAGAGACGGAACATCATACGTTCTGAACTAAAAATATAACTTCGTTTTATATCCATTCCGTAGGAGTCCCACACTTGAGATTCTTACGGAATGTTTTTTTTGAGGCCGTCTGAGAAATACACTTTATACATTATTATATAGTACGATTTTTTTTCAGGAGCCTTATCCTGCTATCCATTCCTACTCCTCGCGCCGGTGCTTTCCCACGCTCAAACCCTCCAACTCTCCAACCCAGGCTGCGGGGTAACCATTTCTATCAGGGCTAGGGAGAGAATTTATAAATGATGAA
>Ga0308156_1000475_pt1 | contig 81576 bp, 69 predicted proteins | sample PhyAR2_FD_201041 | JGI IMG/M metagenome (GOLD analysis project Ga0308156, IMG submission 201041) | Phyllosphere microbial communities from UC Gill Tract Community Farm, Albany, California, United States - DLSL A.R2 | ecosystem: Host-associated > Plants > Phyllosphere > Unclassified | place: USA... | reverse complement strand
TGACACTGCCAACAGATTGAAAGAAATCAGGGAAAATTCCGCCACAGGAAAGCTGTTAAAAGAATTCAGGTACAACTACAAAAACTAATTGATGAAAAAAATATTAATCCCCATTGGCGCTTTGCTGATATCCGGTTTATCCCAGGCACAGCTCACCACTACCGAAAACTACGTCTATTCCAAAACCTATTTAGATTATAACGGAACCTCCCCTACCAAAACTTCGGAAAGCATTCAGTACTTTGATGGGCTGGGAAGACCCAAGCAGGTGGTGAATATCAAAGCTTCCCCAACGGGGAAAGACGTGGTGACCCACATCGAATACGATGGTTTCGGAAGACAGGTGAAAGATTACCTTCCGGTTCCCCAGCAGGGAACACAGAACGGGGCAATCTACACTTCTCCTTTGAGCAATGCTACCCAACCCACAATTTACGGCGCAGAGAAAATCTTTTCAGAAAAAATCCTGGAAAACTCACCTTTAGACAGGATCTTACAGCAGAAGCAGGTGGGCAATGCATGGAATGATAAACCCGTACAGTTCGGATATGATACCAATACCACAGCAGATGCCGTTAAAAAATATACCACGGTAACCACCTGGGAAAACGGGGCTACAAAAAGTGTAATGAGCCAGAGTGCAAATTATCTGGCAGCCCAGCTCTACAAAAACACCGTAACCGACGAAGACGGCAACCAGACCATCGAGTTCAAAAACGGGGAAGGACAGGTTCTTTTGGTAAGAAAAATGCTCGGTGCCACGGAAAAAGTGGATACGTATTATGTGTACAACGAATACAACCAGCTGGCGTTTGTCATTCCGCCATTAGCTTCCAACATAACAGCTCTTTCACTCTCCGACCTGGACAACCTCTGCTACCAGTACAAATACGACGGCAGGAACCGCCTGGTAGAAAAGAAGCTTCCGGGAAAAGGCTGGGAATATATGGTGTACGATAAGCAGGACAGGCTTGTGGCAACCCAAGACACCGTTATGAAAGGAAAAGGCCAATGGCTGTACACCAAATATGACCAATTTGGAAGAGCGGTCATTACCGGAATCGGAACAGGATACCAGAGAAGCGTGGAACAAGGTACCGTTGATAGTTTCGGATCAAATAATGTAACCCGGATCAATACTCCGTTTTTTAACAGACAGGGAATGGATGTGTATTATAATAATCCGGACGGAAGTTATCCAAATTCTTCCAACTGGGTGACTTTATTATCTTTAAACTATTATGATTCTTACCCTGGATATGGTTTTAATCCAGCTTTCCCGGCCAGCATTCTGGGAGAACCCACCCTTACCGAAACAAATACTGCCGAAGGATTAAGCACCAAAAGCCTTCCGGTGATGAGCCTGGTGAAAAACATTGAGAACGACAACTGGACAAAGAACTATACCTACTACGATAAAAAAGGCAGAGCCATTGGAAGCTATTCGATCAACCATTTGGGAGGCCGTACCCAGACAGAATCCAGGCTTGATTTTGCAGGGGTGGTTCAGCAAAGCATTACCCGTCATAAAAGGCTGGATACCGACACCGATAAAGTCATTACCGAAAACTTCACCTATGATACGCAAAACAGGCTGTTGACCCATACTCACCAGGTAGACAGCAACCCGGTAGAATATTTAGCGCAGAACACCTACAACGAACTGTCCCAGCTTTCAGGAAAAAAAGTGGGCGGAACTTCCTTAGGGAGCGGGCTTCAGACGGTAGATTATAAATACAATATCCGCAGATGGATGACCAAAGTCAATGATCCTAAAAATCTTAACGGAAAGCTGTTCGGGTATGAGATTAAATATAATCAGGTTGAGGGGCAACAAACTCCCGATCCGTTTGACAGCAGTTTAAAAGTATTGCCGAAATACAATGGCAATATTGCTGAAGTAGACTGGCGTACCAACACCGCTTCTTCGGATTACCTGAGAAGATACGGCTATGTATATGATAAGCTCAACAGACTGTCTGCAGGTTTTTATCAAAGAGAAGACCGTCCTGCTGCTCAGGAATATTTTGAGAAAATGAGCTATGACTTAAATGGCAATATCACCAACCTGAAAAGAACAGCATCCCTTGAAGGAAATACCACGGCAGGATTAATCGACAATCTCAGTTATGTTTATTTTAATAATAACAGCAGTAACAGGCTAAAGACGGTTACCGATTCTTCCACGGATTACAGAGGCTATCCCGATGTTTCAGGGATTGAAATTGGGTATGATGATAATGGAAATATGACGAGCCATCAGGACAAAGGTATCCTTCAGATTGATTATAATTTCCTGAATCTTCCGAATTACCTCAAATTTAATGCGGGTCTTGTGACCCGGGGTGGAATTATCAGAGAAAATACGGTATTTCTTTATAGATCAGATGGAAGTAAGTTGAGGAAGACATATAATTATGCACCTCCTAATCCCTTAGGTATAATCGTTGAACTTTCCTCGAAGGTAACAGAATATCTCGATGCTTTCCAGTACGAAAGTACAGCAACTGGAAGAAAAGGTTCTACTGTTTTAGCTTTAAAGTTTGTTCCGACCGCAGAAGGGTATTTTAATTTTGAAAATAATAAGTATATTTACAACTATGCAGACCATTTGGGAAATGTACGCTTAAGCTACTTCCACAATGGCAGCGGAATAGAAGTTCTTGAAGAAAACAACTATTATCCTTTCGGGTTGAAGCATGAAGGGTATAATGCATTGGCAGGGAATTCTTCTTATCAGTATAAGTACAATGGAAAAGAACTTCAGGAGACGGGAATGTATGATTATGGCGCAAGGTTTTATATGCCGGATATTGGACGGTGGAGTGTCGTTGATCCGCTCGCGGAGAAGATGACAAGGTATAGTCCTTACAATTATGCGTTTAATAATCCTTTGAGGTTTATTGATCCCGATGGAAGAGAGGCAATGAGGCCTACTCCTAAAGAAGCAGCTGCAATGGCTGCTCACGTTTATGGAGATAAAAAGGATAATATTCTGATTGGCGGCTGGAGGGTTTCTCAAAGAGATTTTGGAGATAAAGTTAAGTTAGAAGACCAAAAGTCAGGCTTTAAGTCACAAGTTTATGAAAGAGTTGTTGATGGGAAGGTTACGGAATATGCTTATGCTACAGCCGGAACAGAAGACTTAGTTAAAGATGGAGTTGCTGATGTAGCGCAGCCGGTAGGTGCATCAAGCCAATACTCATTGTCTGCTAAAAATGCTACTGAAATCTCCAATCAGCTAGGTGATACAGAGCTTACCTATACCGGTCATTCTTTAGGCGGTGGTTTGGCGGCACTTAATTCCAACCTTACCAGAAGGGAAGCCATAACTTTTAATGCTGCGGGAGTCGGAGCTGCAACAAAGTTTCTAAATGGGAAAAACAACTCTGATATGAGCGGTTGGTTTGGCGGTTTTACTGCCACATTTAGGACGGAAGGACTTATCAATGCTTATATAATGAAAACTGACCCTCTTAACATAGCTCAGGATAAAAGCTTGCTAATGCCTGATGTAAACGGGAAAAGGCATACTGTTTGGCCAACCAGTGCGAGTTCGGTTTATAATGGACATAGTATGGATAATATGTTGAAAGAATTTGGAATTAACCCTAAAAAATATGCCCGATAATATGAAAAAAATTGTACTATTATTTTCATTGTTATTTTTAGCAATATCCTGCAATAAAATAGACAGAGATAAAAAAGTAGATAAGAATAAGCTTCTGGGAGCGGATTACAGGTTGTTCCAGGATACTCCAGCCTGGGAATTGGCAAAAGCTGTGCAGGATGATGATATTGATAGAATTGATGAAGAAGTAAAGAAAAATCCTCAAATAATCAACTATCAGGAAAAAAAATATGGAAATACCTTATTGAATTTGAGCGTTTATAATGATAATTATAGAGGTTTTAAAGAATTGTTGAAATTAGGAGCCAATCCTAATATTGCAGATTCTATGCAATGTAGCACCCCATTAATTACAGCTTGTGAAAACTTTGATGATAGAACTAAATATGTGAAAGAGTTGATTAATTATAAAGCTAATGTTAATTATGTGGAATGTAGTAGCGGCAAAAATGAACAGAAAATGTACAGAACACCATTAATCACAGCTTCAGTGCGAGGTCGTTTATCAATTATAAAATTATTAATAGAACGAGGGGCAAAGGTAAATTATGTTAGTATTGACGGAGGAAATGCATTGTCCGCATCTTTAGGGAATTATGATGTTACTTTATATCTGTTACAACACGGTGCTGACTGCAGTAAACTTTTATATAAAAAAGGCGGAGCGGATGATTTGAAGGACATTTATATGAAAAACTGGATAGAAGATGAAGCTGACCATTCTGCAAAAGAATATCAGGAAATAAAAGAACTTCTGAAGAAAAAAGGATGTTTATAATAATAATAAAAACTCACATTTTGTGAGGTTCCCCGCTGCGCAAAGTCTCCCGACTTTGAGCGGATAATAAATAAACCCACCGCAATTGCGGTGGGTTTTGTTTTATAAAGCCGCAATATTTTTAATTTTAAGAGCCTGAACAAACCCATCTACAACGGAGAGCAGATGTTTTTTATTTTCCGGATCAAGCTTGTCGATATCTTCGATGCGTTTCATTACTTCTTTATCGTAAGAGGAAATCTCACCTTCCCCCGCTCTGCGAAGTTTGCAACTTCGTAGCAGATAATAAAAAAGGAGGCTGTCTCAAACGTGAGGCAATCTTTTCTGATATAAAATCAAGTACAATGAAGTGGAAGGATTGCAGACTCCGGACACCTCAGACACTTCTTTGCAGATCCTTCCGAAATACAACGGCAACATTGCCGAAGTAGACTGGCGTACCAACACCGCTTCTTCGGATTACCTGAGAAGATACGGCTATGTATATGATAAGCTCAACAGACTGTCTGCAGGTTTTTATCAAAGAGAAGACCGTCCTGCTGCTCAGGAATATTTTGAGAAAATGAGCTATGACTTAAATGGCAATATCACCAACCTGAAAAGAACAGCATCCCTTGAAGGAAATACCACGGCAGGATTAATCGACAATCTCAGTTATGTTTATTTTAATAATAACAGCAGTAACAGGCTAAAGACGGTTACCGATTCTTCCACGGATTACAGAGGCTATCCCGATGTTTCAGGGATTGAAATTGGGTATGATGATAATGGAAATATGACGAGCCATCAGGACAAAGGTATCCTTCAGATTGATTATAATTTCCTGAATCTTCCGAATTACCTCAAATTTAATGCGGGTCTTGTGACCCGGGGTGGAATTATCAGAGAAAATACGGTATTTCTTTATAGATCAGATGGAAGTAAGTTGAGGAAGACATATAATTATGCACCTCCTAATCCCTTAGGTATAATCGTTGAACTTTCCTCGAAGGTAACAGAATATCTCGATGCTTTCCAGTACGAAAGTACAGCAACTGGAAGAAAAGGTTCTACTGTTTTAGCTTTAAAGTTTGTTCCGACCGCAGAAGGGTATTTTAATTTTGAAAATAATAAGTATATTTACAACTATGCAGACCATTTGGGAAATGTACGGTTAAGCTACTTCCACAATGGCAGCGGAATAGAAGTTCTTGAAGAAAATAATTATTATCCTTTCGGGTTGAAGCATGAAGGATACAATGCGTTGGCAGGAAATCCTTCGTATCAGTATAAGTACAACGGAAAGGAACTTCAGGAGACGGGAATGTATGATTATGGGGCAAGGTTTTATATGCCGGATATTGGACGATGGGGTGTGGTGGATCCGCTGGCGGAGAAAATGCGTCGTCATAGTCCTTACAATTATGCATTTAATAATCCTATTCGTTTTATTGATCCTGATGGTAGACAGAATGAAGATATTATCAAAGTAAACTCTCAAGGCTATGTTCAGTCTATTACCCCACAAGAAGGCCCCCACGTTGTTGTAGATGAACAAGGAAATCAGTTAAATGTTAATGATTCTGTTGAAGATCAAAAACAATTACAACTACTTGTTGATTATGCTGGAACAATGACCGATTATGAAGTACAGGATGCAGAAGTTAGATTGTTTACTCCATATTCAGCTCAGGATATGGCAGATAATTTCAATAAATTAGGAATTGGAGATATAAATAGTACCGCTAGATATCTTCAGGCTTTTGGAGAACAATCATTTTTTATGACACCTTGGATGACTTATATGGGATGGTTAGGGCACGGATCTTTTGATTTTGCCGGAGATATGTCTGCTCTTGTTCAGGAGACAGATAATGCATATAATCCTATACAAGGAGGAGGAGCTAGACCACCAGATGGTGCAGGAGGTTTTATAAGATTTGAAGGAACGAATACTTTATATAATGTATACGATGCTGGAAATTTTATGACAGGAAAAGCCTTCCAAATGATTGGAGCTCCTTTAAATGTTTTGCTAAATGGTGCTAACATTAGCAGTAAGGCGACTTTAGAGGGTAAAGATACACCTGGAGATCAAAGAGCAGTTACTAATGGATATAATTATAACAGAGTAGGATGGAAAAAATAAATGACAGGCTGTTGGCGATAATATCGTTTATAATTTTTATAGTTAATATGACTAAATATTATCTAATAAATGTAGAACAGCTAATATACCCTTATAGTCCCACAAATAGATTAATCAGCTACATTATGTTACCTGTGATATTTATTGGGGTGCTATTATCATTGACTGTTTTATTCAAAAATGTATTCTATAGCAAGAAAAATATAATAAATATAATGCTGTCAATCCCATTAATTGGGTTTGTTATATATTTTTTCTTCATCAAATAGATTAACTGATGTATTTGTAATAAGTGGAAAAAATGAAAATATCTAAAACGGCATTCATTCCATTGGCGATATTCGTTATAAATTTTACGATTTACTCCCGCTGCGCAAAGTCTGTAACTTTGAGCAGATAAAAATAAACCCGCTGGCGCGAGCGTCTCGCTCGTGCAGGTAGATAAAACACAAAACTCTCGCAAAATTGCGAGGGTTTTTGTTATTTAGCAAACGCCTGTTTGGTCTTAAAATTTTGGATAATGTTGTCAACGAGAACGAACAGATGTTCTTTGGTTGCAGGATCAAGCTTATCAATATCTTCAATGCGCTTCATTACTTCTTTATCGTAAGAGGAAATCTCACCTTCCCCCGCTCTGCGAAGTTTGCAACTTCGTAGCAGATAATAAAAAAGGAGGCTGCCTCAAACGTGAGGCAATCTTTTCGGGTATAAAATCAAGTACAATGAAGTGGAAGGATTGCAGACTCCGGACACTTCAGACACCTCTTTGCAGGTCCTTCCAAAATACAACGGCAACATTGCCGAAGTAGACTGGAAAACAGGCGTAAGCGCCAACGAATCCCTGAAAAGGTATGGCTATGTCTATGATAAGCTTAACCGTTTATCAGCAGGGTTTTACCAGAACTCTACCAACCCGTCCCTTAGGGAATATTATGAAAAAGCAACCTATGACCTGAACGGAAACATTAAAACCATCCAGAGAACCGCCCAGAGAATGGGGCCAACTGCCCTGTTGATCGATAATCTTACCTATGATTACGAAAACAGCAACATGAGCAACAGGTTGCAGAAGGTGAAAGATGCCGTTACATTATCACAGGGATTCCCTTACAAAGCAACCCCGACAAATATTGGCTATGACGACAATGGGAATATGACTTCTTTTCCTGATAAAAATATTTCTTCCATTCAGTATAATTTTTTAAATTTACCGAAGAAGATTACTCAGAACTCGAACGTAACAGATTATTTGTACCGTGCAGACGGAGTGAAAGTGAAGAAGCTCTTTGGAGGATTGCAGACCGATTACCTGGATGGTTTCCAGTATAAGTTCACTTATGCGTGGGAAGATGAAACCGGCACCATGACCACTGATGGAATGAAACTAAGGATCATCCCTACCCCGGAAGGTTATTTTGATGGATTAAGGAACAGGTATTTTTATAATTATACAGATCATCTGGGGAATATAAGATTAAGCTACAGCGATGCAGATGCAAACGGAGAGGTAACCGGTGATATTGTAGTCAATAATTGCTACAATACTCCGGATGGACAGGTTTGTAACAATTATATTATTACGGGCGAAGCAGAGGGTGTTACCAATTATTATCCTTTTGGGCTGATGCATAATGCGCAGGCTAATGATTTTAATAATGCGTACCAGTATAAGTACAACGGAAAGGAGCTTCAGGAGACAGGGATGTACGATTACGGCGCGAGATTTTACATGCCGGATATTGGGAGATGGGGCGTGGTAGATCCGCTGGCGGAGACTTCTAGACGTTGGTCGCCCTATAATTATGCGTTTAATAATCCAATAAGGTTTATTGATCCGGATGGAAGACAGAATGAAGATATTATCAAAGTAAACTCTCAAGGGTATGTTCAGTCTATTACCCCACAAGAAGGACCCCATGTTGTTGTAGATGAACAAGGAAATCAGTTAAATGTTAATGATTCTGTTGAAGATCAAAAACAATTACAACTACTTGTTGATTATGCTGGAACAATGACAGACTATGAAGTACAAGATGCAGAAGTTAGATTATTTACTCCATATTCAGCTCAGGATATGGCAGATAATTTTAATAAGTTGGGTATTGGAGATATAAAAGATACAGCCCAGTACCTTCAGGCATTTGGTGAGCAGTCTTATTTTATGACTCCATGGATGCTCTATATGGGATCATTAGGAAATGGGGAGTTTGATTTTGCTGATTATATGGGAAGTGTTGTAAGTAAAGATAAAGGGAACAATTATCCTCCATTAAGAGGAGGTGCAGAATTACAAGATGGAACTGGGGGTTTTATAAAGTTTGAGGGTAATAATACTCTCTATAATGTCTATGATGCAGGTAATTTTATGACAGGGAAAGCTTTCCAAATGATTGGAGCTCCTTTAGACATTTTGGAATCAGGAGCAAAATTGAATAGTAGATACATATCCCGTAAAGGTCCTGATACAAAAACGGATAAAAATGCATATTCTACAGGATATAAATACAATAGAGTCGGATGGAAAAATTAAATATTAAAAACTTAGCTATTTTATCTTTTATAATTTTTTTACTAAATTTTTCTGCATTTATCTTTATTGATATAATAAAAATAATCAATCCTTATGGTACATTTAGTAAAAAAATAAACTTTTACATTTTATTTCCATTAAATATAATAGGAATATTGATTTCAATTTTTGTTATTATAAAAAATAGCCTAATTAAAGGAAAATTTATTTATTCTTTATTATGCATTCCTCTATTGGTATTATTATTTTATTTCTTCTTCTTAAAGGGAGTTTATCTAAAATAATGGGGTGTATGACATGTATTGACTGATGATTAAGAATAACCCCGCTGCGCAAAGTCTCCGGACTTTGAGCGGATAAGAATAAACCCACCGCAATGCGGTGGGTTTTGTATATATGATGTTCTGTTTGTATATGGAAACAGAACTAAAACGGACATATTATGTAGAATCCAGGCTTGATTTTGCAGGGGTGGTTCAGCAAAGCATCACCCGACACAAAAGGCTGGATACCGACACCGATAAAGTCATTACCGAAAACTTTACCTATGATACGCAAAGCAGGCTGTTGACCCATACCCACCAGGTAGACAATAACCCGGTGGAATATTTAGCGCAGAATACGTATAACGAACTTTCCCAGCTTTCCGGAAAGAAAGTCGGGGGAACTGCCTTGGGAAGCGGGCTTCAGACGGTTGATTACAAATACAATATCCGCGGATGGATGACCCAGATCAATGATCCTGCAAATTTGGGTGGAAAGTTATTTGGCTATGAAATTAAATATCAGAATCCAATTGATGGAGCCAGTACAGCAAAGTTTAATGGAAACATCTCTGAAATAGATTGGAAAACAAATCAAGACGGTATAGTGAGGAGATATAGCTATTATTATGATTCTTTAAATAGACTTAATTTTGCACAATATGTTAAACCGTACTCAACTGTTACTCAAACTGACTCATATAATGAATGGGCAACTTATGATTTAAATGGAAATATCAAAACAATGGGGAGATATGGCCAACAGGATAGTGATCAGGCTATACTTATAGACTATCTACAGTATACATATTCTGGAAACAAACTTCTTTCTGTAACAGATTCATCACAGAATAGTTTTGGATATCCTTTAGGTGGAAACACAATGTCTTATGATGCTAATGGCAACATGACCAATCATTTGGATAAAAGAATAAATTCAATCACATATAATTATCTCAATCTTCCTTCAGCAGTTGCAGGTGGTGGGGGAAGATCAAGCTTTGGGATATCGTACCTTTACAGAGCGGATGGTAGCAAATTAAGAAAACTTTCCACCAATACTTCCTCTAACACGACAACAGATTATCTGGATGGATTTCAATACACTACCTTAACTGATCTATGTTTTGGATGTCCCGGGCCTGCGGCAGAATTGCAATTTGTTCCAACCTCTGAAGGGTATTTTGATTTTGAAAATAATAAGTATATTTACAACTATGTTGATCATTTGGGGAATGTACGCGTTAGTTACAATAAAAATGCAGCAGATACAGGATTAGAGATCATTGAAGAAAACAATTATTATCCTTTCGGGTTGAAGCATGAAGGGTATAATGCACTGGCAGGAAATCCTGGGTATCAGTATAAGTACAACGGAAAGGAGCTCCAAACAGAAACAGGAATGTATGATTATGGAGCAAGGTTTTATATGCCGGATATCGGAAGATGGGGTGTGGTGGATCCACTGGCAGAATTACAGTCTAGATTTAGTCCATATCATTATAGTTATAATAACCCTATTTTCTATAATGATCCAACAGGAATGATTGGAGATTGCCCTACTTGTCCAAAAGAAATAGATCCTAACAAACCAGGTGGGGCAAATAACCCTCATTTGATTCAGGAGGTTGTTATTACAGGAACTAAAAAACCATCCTTTAACTATTCATCGGCTTTTCAATTAATGTTGCCAAGCCTTTCATTGACAGGAGCTTTACCTGCAGCAAATTCATCATCTTTATTAAGCTATTTTTCCTCTTTCACTTTACCGTCAAATGCAGTAGTATTAGAAACAGCTACTGCAGCTGAAGCGGCTTTATTGGCGGACGATGTAACTGGTGTAGGAGTAGCAGACGATATTCTAATTCCTGTAATCTTTGCAGGAAGTGTAATTTATGTAATTGTTAATTCTGATTTAGATAAGGGGAATGTTTCTCTTGATTCACGAGAATCCTTTGACACATATAAACCCGATGATAGTGGTATTGTAAGGCCTCTTGAAGCTGCAATTCCATTAGATAAACGAATGGATAATTTTGCAAAAAAAAGAAAAGGCTCACAAAAATGGGGTGAAGAATCAGAACATAAAAAAGGTGCAAGACCAAGTACACAAAGAAAGCATGAAAAAGGACAGTCTCGAAAAGGTAGAGATAAAGGAGGTGAAAAAGGAGATGATAGGAGACCTTATAGAAGAAAATAAATAAAAATAAAATATGGAATTACTTAATATAAAAATTAGCCGTTACAAAGATTTGATAAGTGCGGTTAAATTGTTTGAAAATGAGAATATACTAATAACTCTTCTAAATCCTGTGGACTATGTATTGGATGGGTTATGTTTTATAAACAAAAAATACGTTAAACATATTGATCATGAGAAAGATGATGAATTGAAATCTAAAATATTTACACATAAGATTAGATCTTTCAATATTAATTCTCATTACAAATCTTTTGAGACAATTAAAGATATCACAACCTATTTCTTAGAAAATAGCTCAAAACTTATTGAGTTAGGCTTAGAGAGTTCTGATTACTCAATCATAGGAAATATCCAAAAGAATAATGAAAAATTTTTTATAGTAAATATGTTAAGTGTTAAAGGTAAATATCTGAATGAAGAAAAAGTTGAATATGATAAAGTAAGATTATTAACCATCGATAGTGACTATTTAAGTTCTTTAGAATACTACTTAAAAGCCTGATACCCGCTACGCAAAGTCTGTGATTTTGAGCAGATAAAAAAGAAACCCATCGCAATTGCGATGGGTTTTGTTTTATAGCGCAGCTACATTTTTATTAAAGAAGTCCTTAAAATTTTTAGTAATAAGCATTTATCTACCATTTTAAAAATCATTGATCCGATCATCACTTAGGGAGAACCCACCCTTACCAAAACAAATACTGCCGAAGGATTAAGCACCAAAGCCTTCCTGTGATGAGCCTGATGAAAATATTGAGGATAATAACTGGACGAAAAATTATACTATGATAAAAGAGGAAGAGCCATCGGGTCTTATTCGATCAAGCATATAAATAACTTCTCCATTAACAGTAATAAAAGACTCCATCATCATATAGACTGCTTCAAAAAATTTATATATTTCTAAAGACCATACGAATATTGGTTTTTATATTACTAAAACAACTGTATTGTAGAAAACTAATTGATTTCTTTTACAGAAAACCAAAAATTTCCGAATTATAACTCCTTACTTTCAATCTCCTGCATCCTTTTCTTAATAAAATCCGTAGGGCGTATCCCGTTGATTTCATAAAAAAGATCGGAGAAGTTCTGGCGTGAAGCAATTCCGCACTCTTTGGCCAGCGTTTCAATATTGTATTTTAAATATTTTTTATCCTCAAAAAGGAGATTCGTAATATAGTTGATTCTTAAATGACTGAGATATTTATTGAAATTCCCGCCCTTATGCTCATTGATAACCTGAGAGAGATAACTGGAATTGGTTCCCAGCTGTGAAGCCAGTCGATTAAGAGTAAGTCCTTTCTGTATAAAACCCTTTTTATTTTCAAACTTTTTGAGTTTCCGAAGAAGCTCTTCAACTTTACTCTCATGCAGGTGAATCCGTTTTTCTTCAACGATGGCATTGGATACTTCAGCAACAGACTGGTCTTTCACAAACTTTTCTTCAAGTAATATATATTGCTGCTTGATTTCTTTTGCCTTTTTTTGTCTTTTAGTGAAAAGCATAATGAGGCCAATCGCCCAGATAACCAAAAGAATTACAATTACAGTTACCAGATAGTTCATTTTCTGGAGCTTATTTTTTTCTTCCAGCAATGTTTTGGTATCATAATCCTTATGGATCTTTGGAGAGAGATAACTAAAATCCCTCGACATAATACTATCCGCTTTCAGCAGCTGCCCTGTATAGTAAAGCTGTTTTGCCTGGTCTTTATTTTTTTTGCTGTAATTGATAAGGATCTCATAATTTTCCCTGAGCTCAGGAAGAATAAACTGATGCTTATTAAAAATGGAATCAATCTTTCTGAAATAAACAACAGATTTTTGAGCATCATTCATCCCGAGATAACTTTTTCCTATAAAAAAATAATTAACAGAAAGCCTTGCAAAATCACGGCTGTTGCGAATCGAAGGAAGTGATCTGTAAAGATCCGACAAAGCTTTTTCATATTGCTTCTCCCTGTATTCTGAAATACCTTTTGAAAGAATGAAATATCCTTTTTCCTGTATATAATGCTTATCGTCCCCTGCTTCCGACAATCCTTTTTCTATAGCAGCATCCATTTCCCTATATTTCCCTAAATGCCGGTAACAGATAATCAGCTGATGAAGGCTGTTGAGATACCCTTTCTTATTGTTGTAAATTAAATTGGGATGAATATCGGATTTCGATTTTTCTCTATAATGTAAAAGACATTTGATAAACAGATCGGCTGCTTCATCATAATATCCCAAATAGCTCTTCACTACTCCGATATGATAAAGGTTTTGATGTTTCAGGTACTCGTTTTTTGTATTTTTCGAATACTCGTAGGCTTCAAGATATTCATTAAGAGCAAGCTGATATTTTTTGTAGTTGTAGTAATAAATTACACCTTTGTCCATATGAGCTACAATTATAAGGTCTTTGTCCTTAGAAAGATTTGCCGCCCAGATCATGCTGTCGGTATATTTCAGCTTATCTTCATCAAGAGGGGTGAAAAAAACACCATCTTTATATCCTTGTACTAATTTTTCGTAATTCTTTTCTTTTTTTGCTTTGCTGATGTAATGCTTTAGATAAGAAAATGCCTTACTATCATTCTCTTGCAGGTCTTCGTATTTTTCTCTCAGCTTATAATAGTCAGTATATAATTCCTGAGAAAGGAAATATTGGAAGCATACGGCACAGAATATAAGCAGTAGTTTTTGGGTCACCTTAGTATTGTTCAATGTAACAGCGCTCAAAATTACAAAAAAAGACCGGTTTTTCTCAAACAAGTTTGAATTAATATCCGTTATCGAATTATTTCTATTTTACAAATATAAAAATTGAAAATCAATACATTAAATATTTTAAACCCGTAAATAATCCCGTCATAATTTATGAATAAAGACAACGATTACTTTCATATTCGGATTTAACCTGATAATTTTGAAACCATGATACAAGCAGAAAAATAACGAAAAATTTTAAACAGATAAAACGCATTAATTATAAAACTAAACATATCCACTAAGGGTAAAAGTCAATAACCGGAAACATGATGATTCAATAATCTTACCACCTTCCTTAACAGGGAAATTACTTTTGAGGGAGGCTGGTTTTTTAAAATTAAGCTAAAAAACTAATACCATTTTCTATAAAAACTAACCGGATAATTTAGCTGTCCATAAGTACAGATAAATTAGCAAAAGGCTATTTAAATAAGCCTTTTCTATTAAAGTTTCAGTTTTAATCGAAAAGAGACTGATCCCTTTTGGGCAGTCTCTTTTCTTTTTAAAACATTAAGGATTTATAATCACTTCCAGCCTCCGCCTAAGCTCTTATAAATGTCCACAACCGTACTCAGTTGTTTTTGTTTAGCTTCCACCAGCTCCATCTTCGCATCCAGGGCATCCCTTTGATTGAGAAGAACCTCCAGGTAATCTGCCCGTGAGTTTCTGAACAGCTGGTTAGCAATATCTATCGATTGTTCCAAAGCCTTGGTTTCATCAGACTTCAGTTTATAATACTGATCTATGTTTTTTACTTTAGACATTAAATTAGCAACATCTAAATATGCATTCAGAATGGTTTTGTCGTATTCGTACAAAGACTGGATCTGCCGTGCATCAGCGGTCTGAAAATTAGCTTTGATCGCACTTTTATTAATAAGCGGACCCGCTAGCTCACCTACAAGACTTGCTGCCATAGATTCCGGCAATTTTACGAGGTAAGAAGGTTTAAACGCTTCCAGTCCCAATGTAGCGGAAATTTCTAAAGTGGGATAAAATTCCTTTCTTGCTGCTTCAACATCCAGCTTTGCGGCTTTCAGTTCCAGCTCAGCCTGTTTAATATCGGGACGGTTTGCCAAAAGCTGAGACGGAATTCCCGTATAAACTGTTTGTGGAATCATAGCCATGAAATCACCTTTTGAGCGTACAACAGTCTGAGGATATCTTCCGCATAATGCATTGATCTCATTTTCTTTTTCCGTAATCTGTTGACGAATTGTGTATTCCGTAGCTTTCGATTTAGCCAGTTCTGCTTCAAATTTTTTAACGGCCAGTTCTGTAGCCGCTGCTGCTTCTTTCTGAATTTTTGAGATCTCCAAAGCCTTCTCCTGCAGTTTTGTGTACTGCTGGATAATGTCAAGCTGATTGTCTAATGCCAAAAGCTCATAATAATTATCGGCAATTTCCTCAATTAAATTAGAGAGCACAAAATTCTTTCCCTCTACTGTTGAAAGATAATGTGCAATAGCAGATTCTTTTTCCGTTCTTAATTTTTTCCAGATATCCACTTCCCAATTGGCCATCAAACCTCCTTCAAAATTACCCAGCGGATCAGGAACTTCCTTTCCGGGCTCGATTTCTGTGGAAGCATCACCGGCTCCTTCACTGGTATAACGCCCTACTTTACTTACACCTGCCCCTACACCTGCAGAAACCGTTGGTGTTAATCTTCCTTTTTTAGCTAAAACGCCACTCTTTGCAATTTCAATTTCCTGCAAAGTGATCATAAGCTCCTGATTATTTTTTAAAGCAGTTTCAATTAACGCCACTAAATTAGGATCTGTAAAAAACTGTCTCCAGGGAGTAGTCCCACTGTTATTGTTTGCATCTCCCTGATCTTCCTGATTAAAATTTTGAGGAATATTTTCTTTTACCTCGTCTTTTACGACGGTTGCCATAGGTGCCTTACAGCCTGCTAAAACAAGCGATAAGGCAATGGCTGCTATATATTTACTATAAATCTTCATGTTTGTCATCGTGTTGGTACGGTTCTGTTTGTTCTGTTAAAGGATTTTCCTCTTCATATCTCGCCAGTCTCGACTTATCGGCAATCGTTCCGAAAATGTAATACAATCCAGGAATAATCATCAATCCGAAAACAGTTCCGATGAGCATTCCTCCTGCTGCGGCTGTACCGATGGTACGGTTCCCTATCGCTCCGGGGCCCGTTGCCATTACCAAAGGAATCAAACCTGCTATGAACGCGAAAGAGGTCATTAAAATCGGACGGAAACGAATTGCCGCTCCTTCAATTGCAGCCTGTGCCACCGGAATTCCTTCCTCAGCTTTTTTCTGTACAGCAAATTCTACGATCAATACGGCATTTTTACCTAAAAGACCAATCAGCATGACCATTGCTACCTGAGCATAGATATTATTTTCCAATCCTAATAATTTAAGACATAAAAAAGCTCCGAAAATACCTGTAGGCAACGATAGGATTACCGGTAACGGAAGAATGAAACTTTCATACTGTGCGGAAAGAATCAGGTAAACAAAACCTAAACACACAAGGAAAATGAATATTGCTTCGTTTCCACGGCTTACCTCGTCTTTGGAAATACCTGCCCAATCAATTCCGAAACCTCTGGGAAGCGTTTTATCCGCTACCTCCTTGATGGCTGCAATGGCCTGTCCGGAACTGTAGCCCGGCGCCGGAGTACCACTTACCTCGGCAGAATTGTACATATTATGTCGGGTAATCTCAGAAAGACCATATACTTTTTCCAGATGCATAAAATCTGAATATGGTACCATCTGATCTTTATCGTTTTTCACATAAAGCTTTAACAAATCACTCGGCAACGCCCTATACTGAGGGCCAGCCTGAACGATTACTTTATAAGGTCTGTCGAAACGGATGAAACTTGTCTCATAATTGGAACCAATCAATGTTGATAAATTATCCATTGCATTTTCTATCGTCACTCCCTTTTGTTCGGCAAGATCATTATCCACTCTCAACATATATTGAGGGAAACTTGCGGAGTAGAAGGTAAATGCGGAACCCAATTCAGGTCGTTTTTTCAGTTCTTTTACGAAATCATTACTTACCTGCTCCATTTTGTGATAATCGCCACTTCCCGCTTTATCCAGAAGACGAAGCTCAAAACCTCCGGCTGCACCATAACCCGGAATAGACGGCGGCTGGAAGAATTCTATATTGGCCCCCGGAATATTTTTTGCTTTTTCTTCAAGCTTTTCTATAATTTCCGCGGCAGATTCTTTACGGTCTTCCCAGCTTTTAAGGTTGATCAGACAGGTTCCTGAGTTTGAACCGGTACCCTCTGTTAAGATCTCGTAACCGGCCAGTGAAGAAACAGACTGTACCCCGTCAATATCTTCAGATTCCCTTAATAATTCTTTGGCAATCTGGTTTGTTCTTTCCAGTGTAGAACCCGGTGGCGTCTGGATAATTGCATAGATCATTCCCTGATCTTCCGCCGGTATAAATCCTGAAGGCAATGAGTTGCTTAAAAAGAATGTACAAGCACAAAATGCTAACAATAAAGGTAAAGTGATTGTTTTTTTCTTCACGGTTTTATTCAGCATTTTCTCATACTTGCCTGCTCCTTTATTAAATAAGCCATTGAATTTATCGAGGAAGATAGTAACCGGAGTTCTTCTTTTTGCTTTTCCGTGGTTGTTTTTCAGAATCAAAGCACATAAAGCCGGCGTTAATGTTAAAGCCACTACTCCGGAAAGGATAATGGCAGAAGCCATTGTAATGGAGAACTGGCGATAGAATACACCCACCGGACCGGACATGAAGGCGATCGGGATAAATACGGAAGCCATTACCAGTGTAATTGCAATAATTGCCCCGCTGATTTCGTGCATGGCTTCTTCCGTTGCTTTTAGCGGCGATAAGTGTTTCTCCTCCATCTTGGCGTGAACCGCTTCAATAACCACAATCGCATCATCTACCACAACCCCGATCGCCATTACAAGGGCAAAGAGCGATATCATATTCAATGTAATTCCAAAAGCAGACATCACTGCAAATGTACCTACCAAAGATACAGGAACCGCCAATGCAGGAATCAGCGTAGAACGCCAGTCTCCCAAGAATAAGAACACCACGATCGCCACCAAAATAAATGCTTCAAAAAGTGTATGCACAACTTTTTCAATAGAAGCATCCAGGAATCTTGATACGTCATAACTGATATCATAATGCATTCCTTTCGGGAAGGTTGTTTTCTGCAGCTCTGCCATCAGTGATTTTACGTTTTTGATAACGTCACTGGCGTTGGAACCATAAGATTGTTTTACAGTAATCGCAGCAGAAGGCTTTCCGTTGAGTGTAGAATAAATATCATACATGGAAGAACCGAATTCAATATCTGCAACATCTTTCAATCTGATAAATTCTCCGTCGGGTTTAGCTTTAAGGATAATATTTCCGTAATCTTTTTCATTATTAAAACGCCCCGGATATTTTAAAATATATTCAAATGACTGCGATCTTTTCCCGGAACTTTCTCCTGTTTTACCCGGAGAAGCTTCCAAACTCTGCTGATTCAGGGATTCCATCACTTCATCTGCTGAAATGCTGTACGCCGTTAACCGGTCAGGCTTCAGCCAGATACGCATTGCATATTCTCTGGTTCCGAGGATATCTGCAAAACCGACTCCGCTTACCCTTCTCAATTCGGACATTACATTAATATCCGCATAGTTGAAAAGGAATTTCTGATCGGCTTTCGGATCGTCACTATACAGGTTAATGTACATTAACATATTGGGTTCTTCACGGGTAATTTTAACCCCTTCACGCACGACCAGCGGCGGAAGTTTGTTTACTACTGAAGATACACGGTTCTGAACATTTACAGCAGCAACATTCGGGTCGGTTCCCAGATCGAAGACCACCTGAATGGACGCTTCCCCGTCGTTTCCGGCGTCAGAAGTCATATATTTCATTCCCGGCACTCCATTCAACCCTCTTTCCAAAGGAATCACCACGGATTTAATCAGCAATTCGTTGTTGGCTCCCGGATATTCTGCGGTGATATTTACTTTTGGAGGTGAAATGGACGGGAATTGTGTGATGGGTAATTTTACCAAAGATAAAATCCCCATAAATACGATAATCAAAGAGATTACGATAGACAGAACGGGTCTGCGGATGAATTTCTTAAACATAAAATAATATGAATTATTAATGATGAATGATACTGACTATTGTAAACCATAGGACTGCCAATAATCAATTACCAGTTATCGTATTCTACTCTGCTTTTAATTTTAATGATTGAAGAACTTTTTTCGGATCCTGCGGTTTCACCTGAACTTTCTGGTCATCTTTAACTTTCTGAACACCTTCCAGTAAGATCCTGTCGCCGGTAGAAAGCCCCGAAGCCACTACGTAAACATCCGGAAGTTCATAAGCAACTTTTATATTTTTAGATCTCGCTACACCGTTTTTATCCACTACAAAAACATATTTCTGATCCTGGATTTCATAAGTGGCTTTTTGCGGAATGATCAAAGCATTTTTTAAAGGTAACGTCATTCTTACTTTACCTGTTTCACCGTTTCGTAATAATTTATCCGGATTCGGGAATTTTGCTCTGAAAGCAATATTTCCGGTTTCACTGTCAAATTCTCCCTCAATAGTTTGAATCTGCCCTTTCTGCGGGAAGATATCCCCATTTGCCATCACCAGATCCACTTGGTTGCTTCCTCTTGATGCAATATTTCTCTGGTAGTTCAGGTATTCCGGTTCGGAAACATTGAAATAGGTATAAATATCATTATTATCCGAAAGGGACGTCAGCAATTCTCCTTCGTCTACAAGACTACCCAATTTTAACGGAATTCTGTCGATAATTCCTGAAAACGGTGCTTTAATATCTGTGAAAGACAAATGAATCTGTGCCAGCTTTGCTTCGGCATTTGCGGCATCCAGCTTAGCCTTGGCCATTGCCCTTTCGTTTTTGGAAACAATGTTGTTACTTGCTAATGTACTGGCATTTTTTAACTCAATTGTAGCCTGGGCAACTTCTGCCTGAGCTTTCAGCAATTCTGCCTGGTACAGCTGAGGCATGATACGGAATAAAGTCTGTCCCTGATGTACATACTGACCTTCATCCACGTAAATTTTTTCAAGGAAACCCTTTTCCTGTGCACGAACCTCAATGTTCTTTACAGACCGGATCTGAGCTACATATTCCTTGTCAATCACCGTATCCATTACCACAGGTGATGTTACAGGATAAACAGCTTCTTCTTCTTTTTCTTCTTTTTTCTTGTTACAGCTGAACAATAAAAGACTACTTAGCGCAATGCTTGCGACAACTCTCTTGATCATAATTCTGGAGTTTATATAAATCGTTAATGTTTTAATAGGAAAATGGTAATAAGGAGTTAAGCGATGTGGTGATTACCAGCACACAAACGCAAATTATTTCCCGCCAAGTAATCAGCAGAAAATATAAACAGAAATGGGATTTTAAATTCTGATAGAACGAATCAGAATGAATCGTTTAACCGTAGAAAACTCTGATAGATAGCCTTGAACAGTAGGCTTTAATTTTTTGAAACTTTTTAAACCGAAAATATAAACTAAAGTAAAAATACTTGCAAAAACTACGATTGCCTGAAAAGTATCGGACAGCTGAAAGTTATCTTCTGCAAGTTCTAACGAATAAGCATTGCTTACATCATCTGGAGCCTGCTGCATGGAAAGCTTCTCGTAAGTCTGGTTTAGACGGTTAACTTTTTTAGGTAAGTTCTGAGAATTGTGAGAATAATTATTCTGTAATGTTCTGACATTCATTTTGCTTTCCACTACAAAAAGCAGAAAAAGCGTAGTCAAAAAATATACGATGTAATTTCTCATAATTTCAATGCACAAATGTAGGTTTTCGATTGATTATATCTCAAGCAAAAGCGCTACTTAATTTAATGCATTAACAATATTTAACACTACTTTAAATAACCTGAATTGTTGTTTGTCTTATTATTTTCCAACAAAAGCATATATTTAAAATACTAAATTTCAAATTGTTACAAAATTATTTTTTTTCAACATTTCATTATGGCATCTAATTTGATTAAAGTTGAAACATTAAAAATTAAGTTAAAATGTTAATTTATCATAAATCCATTACATGATTTAGCCGTAAAATGTGAACTTAAGCCTTGTAAAATTAAGTAAGCAATAGTGAATTATTTTTTACAATTTATCAAAGAGTAACCTATAATTGCGCTATTGCTAGCGAGTGGCATTAATCCTTTTTTTATTCAAGCTAAAAAAATAAAACCTTTAAAAGTTTGAGTTATTTATTTATGAGTAATTATTATTAATATTTTTATAAAAATTTAACATATTATCTTCAATAAAATTGTAAATTTATAGATAATTAATATTCTAGATAATGCACCACATAAATACAAAATATTATGAAAAGTATGTTCCGAACCCTCACTCTTTTATTAGTTTTTACAATAACGGCATGTAAGCATCAAACTAAAGAGGAAGAATTAAACTTACAGAATCTTAACGATACGGAAGCTGTTGAACAGGATAAAATAACAAAAAATGTTTTTACAGATGCCTATGGTGACAAGCTTGAAGTAACTCTAAACGAAACACAAAATACGGTAATTGTCCGTCTTGACGGAAAAACCTATGAAATGAAAAAAAGTGATGAACTGCCTGAATTTACAGCTGTAAACCCTGATTATCAATATTCTGATATACGAGGAGAAGTAACTTTTATGAGAAAGGGATACAATATTGTGCTGTTTCACCATAAAAAAGATAGGTCATCTTCAGATACAAAAATGGCTTCTTATTAATTTAAAAATCAAATTAATATAAACAAACACTTTTGCTTCGACAAAGTACTTTTTGTTTATTTTTTTTTATAGATCATACAGCATATCAATAAAATAACATTGACAATAACTGCAAAAGCGTTGGAGAGTATGATTGGAAGCTCATCTTTTATAAATCCATACCATACCCAAAGAGAAAGTCCCGAAATAAGAACCAGAATCATTGTCCAGGACAGATCTTCAGCATTTTTTTCTTTCAAGACTTTCAATAGCTGTGGAATCATAGATACTGATGTAAGAATTCCTGCAACAATTCCCAAAATATTTTCATCCATAAATTATCTTTTATTCAAGATAAGAAAATTTTATACCGTTATGCATAATTACAGTTATCTAGCATTAAATCTGTCAAGAGAAATCTCGTGATGAAGGGGAATATCATTTTCAATATGATCATATAAATTTTTTGAAAAATAGCAGCCATTGAGAATTCCTCTTGCGCCGAGGCCATTAAAAACAAACAAACGGCTTTGTTCAGGATGCCTGCCAATAATGGGACGCCTGTCTTTTACCGTGGGCCTGAATCCAAAATTTACTTCTTTGATATTAAAATCATGTAAATAAAATTCCTTTAATCCATTTGTAAGCTGTTCTACAGCAGAAGAATCTATATCCTGATGAAGCTGTTCCCGGTCGTAGGTTCCGCCATAGAAATAGGTGTTCTTATGAAGCGGAAAAAGAAAGTGCTTTTTTTTAATGGTTATATTATCGGATAATGGCTGAGAAAGAACAACCTTAATATGATGACCTTTGTTGGGGTTCACAGGAATATCAGAAAAGAAAGGATTTTCTTTTACACCTATTCCTTCACAGAATACGATATTTTTATACTTATAGTTTTTATAGATATGATTGGAAGTATTCAAATCAGAATAAATGAATTTTTCTTTAACCAAAAAATCATGATTTTCCAAAAAACCAAATACACCTGCAAAAAACCCACTAACATCAAGTCTGGCAGACTGACATACTTTTCCTGAATTAAAATCGTTTTTTACTACATCTAAATGCGTGAAATTTTTATCTAAAAAATGTTCAAGCTCATCATTTAATGATTTTTTAAGCCAGAGCTGCTGTTCGTTTTCGTCATGAAAAATTCTGTGAATCGGGGCATCAATCAAGTAATTTTTTCCGGTATATTTTTCAATCTCTGCTAAAGTTTCCCTTAAAAAATCTATCTGTTCCTGAGCTTTCCAAAATGTAGTAAACTTTTTGAGTACGACGGGATTGATAATACCTGCTGAAACCCGGGAAGCACTTTTTTTACCTTCCGAGAACAAAACAAACGATTTATTATTTTTTATAAGCTGATGGGCGAAGAAAAGCGAGGCATAACCGTCTCCCACAATAATATAGTCTACATTTTCCATAACAAAAAAACCTGAGTAAAAATACTCAGGTTTTTTATTATTATCAAATGAAATTTTAGTAATTCCACATGTCATTTTCCATTTGAAGAACTTGCGCCTTAATTCTGTCGCTTTCTTCCATCTGTTCGTCGGCATCTCTTGGGATATAGTCTTTAATGACACCGTCACCAAGTCCTGTTGAAGATTTGAAGATTACAGAAGAGAATCTTCTTGCATTGATCAAATCATCGAAAGAAAGATCAGCAGAAGTATTTTTTCTGTTGTAAACATAATTATTAGCCAAAATTTCTCTTGCATTAGGATAATATACCCAGAAAAGATCAATAAGATCATTAGCTCCTTCGATAGGCTGTCCATCAGGACCTACTCTACCAATCATCTGAGGATCTGGTCCCATTGCAGCAATTCCAAGAGGTCTGTACTTTAATTGTCCGTCTCTCTTATCAATAAACCACATTCCGAAAACCTTTAAAACTTTAACTTTATCAGTTGTAGTTTCATAAACGTCAGTAAGCTCTTTTTTCTCCTGCTCGGTTAATTGACGTCCACTGTTCAGAATATTTACAGCTTCATCATCAACACGAACACTCACCAATCTGTCTTTGATTTGTTGAGGAGTAAGTCTTACTACGAAGTTTTCGTCATCATAAACTTCAGTGATGTCACCATTCATGGCTCCATCAAGCAAAAGTTTATATAAAGATTTTGTCTCTGAGGATAGTAATCCGTCCGGATTGTTATAATAGAAAGGCTGATTGATTTTATCGTTCATATCAATAACCTCCCAAACAAACATGCTTTTCAGGATATCCTTCTCATCAACAAACCCATATTCTAAGGGTTTTACTTTTTTGTCGACGATAGTATCTCCAACTTTCATTTTGTTCTCAGCTCTCATTTTTCTGAATTCTTCAGGAGAAGAAGCGTTCAGGATAGTCTGGGAAAATGCAAATCCCGAAACTAATACTAAAAAACTGCTAATATATTTTTTCATAATACTCTATTAATTTTATTGGATGTTAATTAATACTGGTGAGATATTTCCAATTCTCTGATCTCCTAAACCAACAGCTGTCGCTTTAATATCAAAGATATAAACACCATCTCCAGGCCTTAGATTTCTAAATAATCCAGAAGCAGCCTGTAATGAGTTACCCTGAATTTGTAAAGCCGCTCTACCAGGTACTCTTACCATGAACGAGGTCACGTTGAAAGATACCGGGAAGTCAAAGTCAGGAATCACAGCAGACAGAGATTGATTCTCAACTGATCCCGCAGGCATAACTAAAATATTTTTACCTCTGATCTGGCCTTGTGGTGGTGGTACATTTTTAATTCTATATTCAAATACCTGAGAAATTGATTTCCCATAAGGATCTGTTCCAGATAATGTAATCTTCAATATATTTCCTGCACCTGGCTTCACATTCCACTTACCCGCACCTGTACTCTTAACAGCGGCTCCTGGAGCCGATAAGGAAAGCTTAGCATTATCTGCACCTAAAATGGATCCAGAAACTGGGTTATCAAGACCTCTGTACATTACATTCATCTTATCAGCAGAAAGCAATAGACCTTTCTGAAGTTTCACTTCCTGAGGACCAGCAATTACATTATATGTATGTGTGAACGGGAAGCTTTGTACTTTACCAGTAGCATCCGTTAAAGTAATGTTACCGCTTAAAGTGTGAGGACCAATTGCACTTGTATTAAGTGAAGCGAAACCTTTACCATTTTCCTGTCTTCCAACTCCTGACATAACAATCTTGTTGCTTGTAGAGTAGTTACCTAACATTACAACAGCTTCAGCCGGCTTACCCGCAACAACATCTACAGGCGCAGAAACAATCGCTTCATAGCTTGAGAATTTGATACTAGCATCTACTTTTTCCTGTAACAATAATGCTAATGCATCAGACTGTACGTTTCTTGCATCATTCTGAATAATCTCAAGATTAGACAATGCTGCAATAAGAGGCTGGTGGTAGAATTTATTCTGCAACCATGTCTTATTGTTGGGTGACTGTCCTTTAGGGTATTCAGCGATCAATGATTTATTAGCTCTGTCAATTAAATCTTTCAGCTGAGAGTTTCCTCCGAAAGTTGTATTGATATAGTTTCTAACATCATCGATCTTTGCCTTCAGTTCCGTAGCTCCTTTTGATGCAGAGTTTTCGTCTCCATCTTTAAAGAAATAGGTTGTAGTCGCTTCATTATTGTTAAGCGCTGAAAAGTTTTCACTTACATCAACTAATTTTTTTGTTTTAGGATCTCTCTCTACGAACTCGGATTCCTTTTTAAGTTTATCCTTGATCTGATCTGCATGTTGTACCAATGCATTGATCTTCTGCTTCAGCTGCAGATATTGCTGCCAAGGCTGAGCATAGGTATCCGGTACCTGTTGAGCTTTAGCTTCTAAAGTTTTTTCAAAGATATCTTCGTTTTTTCTTTCTGTTAATAAACGGGTATCTTTTAAAGCAACTGTAGAGTCATAATATGATCTAATGATTTCCGCATCAATATTTAGAGCCATCATCGCGATGAACACCAAATACATCAGGTTGATCATCTTCTGACGAGGTGTCTGTTTTCCTTGTGCCATTCTTTTCTTTTTGTTTTAGTTAAGTAGTTAAATTTTAGAAATGGTTTAAGGAATTAAGACTTCATAGCAGTCAACATACCACCATAAACTCTGTTTAAGTTATTTAAATTAGATGTTAAACCTTGTAATTCTTGATTGAATTTTTGTGAGTGTTCAACAGATTTCTGCATATCTTCCACATACTTTTTAGCGAAATCAGACTGTCTTTGTCCGTTTTCCAACTGCATTGCATAAAGAGCATTCATGCTTTCCATGTGCTGAGCTGCTTTATTTAATTGGTCATTATATTTATGTGTAGAAGCAGAAACGTCTACCGTTTGGTTGATCTGATCTACAGAACTTGAAAATTTATCGATTCCTGTTCTTAATCTTTCGAATAGCTGAACATCCAATTTAGCGTCCTGAAGCATTTTATCTAATTTTCCTGAAAGAGAATTTTCAAGTTCAGCAAAATGATCTATTGTATTTTTAGAAGATACATTAGAGTGCAAAGGGTTTGGATTTGCATGTTTATCTAATAATTCCGGATATACGTTTTCCCAAGCATAAGACTCTTCGGTTTTTGGCGGGTCGAAGGCGAAGATAATGAAGATAATCGCTTCTGTAATAAGTCCCACGGTAAGAGCAACGTTACCTGTAATAGGTCCAATGTTGATGTGAGTAATTTTAAGCCAAGCTCCAAGAATTACAATTGCAGCACCGAATGAATAGAAGAAATTCATCCAAGCATCTTTAGTCTTAAACATATAAGTTAGTTTTTTTTAGTGTTAAATAAAATTGTTATTGAAAAATAAAATGGTTTGAGAATTATCTGTTAATTTTTCTTGGCTTAACAGCAGCTTCCGGAATATCCTGTACGGTTCTGAAACCGATGTAGCTTCTTGCAGAATCTTTTCTTTCCCAATCTCTTGTACCATTCATCAACATGTATCCTACATCTTTCCAAGAACCTCCTCTTACTGATTTTTTAGTATCAGTCAGGTTCTTTGTAGAAGGGTTTAAAGTAGATGAGAAACCGTATGAAGAATTATTATACGCAGATAATGTCCACTCAGAAACGTTTCCAGCCATATCATATAATCCAAAACCATTCTTCTTAAATTTCTTCACCGGAGCAGTATATGTATAAGTACCTTTTTTGTTGTCTTCCATGTAATCTCCTCTCTTAGGTTTGAAGTTGGCCAGATAGCAGCCTCTGTCGTCCATTAAGTAAGGACCACCCCAAGGATAAGTAGCATTTTGCATTCCGCCTCTTGCAGCATATTCCCACTCGATTTCCGTTGGAAGTCTGAACTGCAATGGTCTTTGTTTTCTTCTTTTTAAACTTTCGTTATAATCAGATTTCAGTTTAGATCTGAAGTTACAGTAAGCTCTTGCCTGATCCCAGGTAACCCCAACAACAGGATAGTCTTTGTAAGCTTTGTGCCAGAAATACTGTTCGAACAATGGTTCGTTATAAGCAAAATGGAAATCTTTCACCCAAACTGTTGTATCAGGGTAGATGGCGATGCTTTCGCTTCTCAGGTAGTTTACACCTCTTTCTTTTTCAGCCATTGCAACATCCATGTCACCCCATCTGTATGTATATTTTAGCTTACTAACATCTAGGATTCTTTCATTACCAACTCTTGAAGAAGCTGGTAAATACATAGACTCAAGAACTTCTGCATATTCTACGTCCGGGTATTTGGTCGTATTCCAATGCAATGGAACTTTCCAGTCGATTTTTTTGGTAGGATCAAAAGTACTTTCGTCTCCGCCTCCCTGTGCTTCTAAATATTCCTGATATGGTGTTAAATTTTCTTCTTTTTGAGCAAGGTATGCATAATCTCCTATGCTTGTCCCTCTTCCTTTACCTTCCCCGCCTTCTCCGGCAGCTTCAGCAAGAAGAGTTCTTGCGATAGAATCTCTTACATAGTTAATAAATACTCTGTACTCAGCATTGGTAGTTTCTGCTTCATCCATGAAGAAAGAAGAAACAGTAACTGTTTTTGCCTGAGCTTTTTCAGGACTGTCTGTAAAGTCCTGATCAGTTAGCCCCGCAACAAATGATCCTGCAGGAATTGCAACCATGCCGTATGGTCTTTCCGCAACAAATGATTTTGTTTTTTCTCTTGGTATCAACTCTCCTTTTGTTCCTGGTTTCCCCACAGAAGAAGTACCACCACCTGAACAAGATACCGACGCTACTGACGCAGACAATAATAAAAGAAATATCCTTTTCATGTTAATTTTTATAATTAAGCCGTAAATATATAATTTTTTTAAGAAACTTTTAAGATTTTTTTTGAAATAACGAAAGAAATCTAAATTTATTTTATTTACAAGTATTTTTTATTCCACAGTTACAGATTTTGCAAGGTTTCTCGGCTGGTCTACATTCGCTCCTCTATACACTGCAATATAGTACGCTAACAGCTGTAAAGGCACTGATGCCACTATTGGCGAGAAACATTCTGACGTTTCAGGAATCTCGATAACATAATCTGACATTTCGCTTACCTGTGTATCTCCATTATTTACCACTGAAATCACTTTTCCTTTTCTTGCTTTAATCTCCTGAACGTTGCTAACAATCTTATCATAATGTCCCTTTTTTGGAGCGATGATAACAATCGGCATATTTTCATCGATCAAAGCAATAGGGCCATGCTTCATTTCTGCTGCAGGATATCCTTCAGCGTGGATGTAAGAAATTTCCTTAAGCTTCAGAGCTCCTTCAAGTGCAGCAGGATAGTTGTACCCTCTTCCCAGATACAGGAAATTGGTTGCATCTACGAAATCTTTAGCAATATTTTGTACAAGCTCATGGGTAGAACTTAATACATCTTCAATTTTCTTAGGGATAGCATCCAATTCAGCAATTAAGCTCATGAAATCTGCATTTCCTAAATTGCCGTTATGTTTACCTAATTTTAATGCAATTAAGCTAAGAATCGTGAGCTGTGCAGTGAAAGCTTTTGTAGAAGCCACCCCGATTTCCGGTCCTGCATGGGTATATGATCCGGCATCGGTGATTCTTGCAATAGACGAATCTACAACGTTACAGATCCCATAAATAAATGCTCCTTTTTCTTTTGCCAGTTTCAGGGCTGCCATTGTATCGGCAGTTTCTCCGGATTGGGAAATTGCAATAACAACATCCTTATCGGTGATAATAGGGTTTCTGTATCTGAATTCAGAAGCGTATTCTACTTCAACAGGAATTCTGGCGTATTCTTCTATAAGATATTCTCCGATAAGCCCTGCATGCCATGATGTTCCGCAGGCAATAATAATAATTCGGTTGGCATTTTTAAATTTTTCGATATGATCCCAAATTCCTGCCATTTTAATAACACCTTCGTCTACCAGCAATCTTCCTCTCATGGTATCATGAACAGATTTTGGCTGCTCAAAAATTTCTTTCAGCATGAAATGCTCATATCCGCTTTTTTCAATCTGTTCTAAACTTAATTTAAGCTTCTGGATTTCAGGTATGATTTTGGAATTCTCGGTGATCGTTCTGATATCCACTCCGTTTTCCAAAGAAATAGTAGCCATGTGACCTTCTTCCAGATAAATGGCTTCCTTTGTAAACTCTACAAAAGGAGAAGCATCTGAAGCAATGAAATATTCTTTTTCCCCGATTCCGATTGCCAAAGGAGATCCCAGTCTCCCTACAACAAGCACTCCGGGATAATCTTCATGCATTACGGTAATTGCATACGCTCCATATACTTCATTCAAAGCATATCTTACAGCAGTAGGGAAATCCGTTTCAGCATTAAGATCCATAAAGTACTGGATAAGATTAACCAGAACTTCGGTATCTGTTTCAGATTTGAAGGTAAACCCTTTTTCGGTAAGCATTGTTTTAATGGTATCGTAATTTTCAATGATCCCGTTATGAATAATGGCAAGCTTTCCGTTATTAGACAAATGAGGGTGAGAATTTCTGTCGCTCGGCACTCCGTGAGTTGCCCAACGGGTGTGTCCCATCCCGATTTTAGCCTTTCCTTTCAACTGACTTGAAATATTCACAAGATCTTCAACTTTACCTTTCGTTTTTTCAACTTCTAATTTATTATTTCCATCTTCCAAAACGATTCCGGCACTGTCGTAGCCTCTGTATTCCAATCTTCTAAGACCGTTAATTACTATATCGTAAGCGTCTTGAAAACCTGTATATCCAACGATTCCGCACATAATTATATCAAGTGTTTAAGTGTTTTCTAAGTGTAAGTGTATTGTATTAAATTTTATTTTGTCCCGTAGGTAACCATTAACTGTACCTTGTTAGCATCTGTAGTATTTGAACCAATAAATACTGCTCTGCTGGTATTATATGATGTAGAGGTAGATTTGTACCCGAGAAGGCTTGTTCCGTCTGAACTTCTTTCAAATGCTCCTAAATCTATTTTAAAATATTTTGTTTCGGTTTTATCAGTTGATGGTTTGCTCTCCGGCTCAACCATTTCTTTTATGGATTGCGTAACAATAAAGTCATAATATGGTTTTTCTTTATCCATATCATACGATTTAACAATTGCATATCCCGGAACTCCTGCTAACTTTAATAGATCATTGGTAAAATTAGTTCTTATCTTAGTCGGTTCAGATTTGCTTGGATCAACATATCTGCGCAACAAAGTAAATTCCGTAGGTTTTGTATATTTTGTGTCTTTCCATGCAGGATCTACATAGATTCTTATTTTGGCACTGATGATTCCGGCCTTTTGTTCCGAAACCAATGTTTTAAGGCTAGTAATGGTAGTTTCAGGAATTTTAATTCCGATAGAATTTCCTCCCATCGCCTGAACAAAAAGTTTTGGATCACCATTTACGCTATTATAAGTATTATATAGAGGATCTTTAGAAGCCGAACCATATCTGTCATACTGATATTGACCGATGTGCGCATTACCAGATCCCAATACAAATGAATAAGAGGTCTGTGGTCTTGTTGTAGTACCGTTTTCTGTTTTATCATATTTATAGTACATGATCATCTCCATATCATTAGGAAAAAACTGGAACAGGTATCCGTCCTGCTCATCAACAGAAACTCTTAATCCTTTAAAATATCTGATAAAATTGGAAGCATCCTGAAGTTCAGGCTGATCTTTTTTAGCAATAATTTTAGTCTGGAAGAAATTTTTATCCAATGGAATTCTGATCCCCGGTGTTGAAGCAGTAAATAAGGCAGCTCCTCCGTCATCTTTCGTAATGGCTACGGAACTCGCTTTCCCGTTAAATACTTTTGAACCCAGATCATTACTTATATCATAAGCCTGGTTTGATTTTACAGTATCCGAGGCTGATTTCAGGAATGTTTCCACCTGATGTACTCTTAGCGTAAGTGTTTTTTTTGCTCTTCCGAATTTTAATACGGGATATGTATTAACTACTTTTTTGGCATTTACAGCTCCGTCTGCAGCAGTAGTATACGTAAAGTTATCATCTACCGTATTGGTGGTAACAGAATCCGAAGCATATTTCGGCTTTATCACAAGCACTACAGAATCTACTACAGCATTAGTACCGAAGTCGGGATCATATGTTGATAATTTAACCTGAGTAAGATAAGAGGCCTTTTGCATTCCGAATTGGCTTTCATTGAAAGCACCCAGCACACCAAAAGAAAGTTTGGAGGCATCAGTACGGATGGTATCATGATTATCAATATTGTAAGCAGTAACGTCGTAAGCCTTTTCCGTTCCTTGCGCAGCACCGTTCAGGAACAACTGCTCTCCCAAAGTATCTGCATCCGGTTCACAATTGTAAAGCAATATACTTCCCAAAACCACCATAGAAATTGCGGTGATTGTCTTTTTAACAGTATGAATCATTAAAGATGTGTTTTTTAATAAAGTTGATTAATAGAATCTACGTCGAGATACTCAGATTTCGGGGTTGAAGTTTCATTGAAGGCCTTATCAAGATCCTCATCAAGAAATTCATCACCTTTTACCACCATATCTACATAGCCCATACTTTCGGCAACGAAAGTTTTCACGCTTGGATTATCTAACGCTTTAAGTCCTGAAATATTATCAAATTTCAGTTTATCATTGATGTTGGAAGCTAAAGGGGCATCTTTTTCATTATATAAAGAAAGAACAATTTTAGCATCCTTAAAGTATGTATCGGATTCGTAGTACGTTTTTAAATAAATAGGAACGAAAGAAGACATCCATCCGTTAAGATGAATAATATCAGGAACCCAGTTGAGTTTCTTAATGGTTTCGATTACGCCCCTGGCAAAGAAAATAGCTCTTTCATCGTTATCATCGAAAGGATTTCCTTCATCATCAAAATAATATTGTTTTCTTTTGAAATATTCTTCATTATCGATAAAGTACACCTGAAGTCTTTCCCCCGGAAGAGATGCTACTTTAATAATAAGAGGCTGATCAAGATCATTGATAATGATGTTCATTCCAGACAGGCGAATCACCTCATGAAGCTGGAATTTCCTTTCACTTATTTGTCCAAATCTTGGCATAAAAACTCTTACATCATTGCCTTCATTGTGCATCTTAAGTGCCATTTTGTTTACCACTGCAGCCATATTCGTATCTTCCTGATATGGATACATCTCTGTAGTAATGTACAGTATTTTTTGATTCGGCATAAACTTCTATCTAATTTTTGTAAAAATGCTTTAATGCGCAAAATTACGAAAAAACATTCAACATTAGTTTAATTAACATTTTTTTACGATAATTCCTTCTCCAAATTTATAAAAACCACGTTTAAGTGTATGATAACTATATGATATTTTTAGTATTTTTGAATTACTATTAAAATAAACTATGGAAGTTTTAAAAAGCAAGAAGATCCTTCAGGATTTCATTGAAAGACAGAAAGAAATGGGAAAAAAGATAGGTTTTGCACCCACCATGGGAGCCCTGCATGACGGCCATCTTTCGCTTTATAAAATGGCAAGGGAAGAGAACGACCTTGTGGTTTCATCAATTTTTGTTAACCCTACCCAGTTCAACAACCCGGAAGATCTTGAAAAATATCCGAGAGACATTAACCGTGACATTTCAATTCTTGAAAAATCCGGGCTTGTGGACGCAGTCTACATTCCTGAAGTAACCGATATTTATCCTGAAAAAACGGAAAGCAGGCATTACGATTTTGAAGGGCTTGAAGAAGAAATGGAAGGAAAATCCAGACCGGGGCATTTTGACGGCGTTGGAACTGTAGTCGAGGAGCTTTTTTCACAGGTGAAGCCGGACAATGCATATTTTGGAGAAAAGGACTTTCAGCAGCTTGCCATTATTAAAAAAATGACTGAAAAGAAAAAACTTCCCATTAAAATAAAAGGAGTTCCTATTTTCAGGGCAGAAAACGGGCTTGCTTTAAGTTCCAGAAACCAGAGACTCGATAAAGACCGTAAAGAAGCGTCCAAAATTATTTATGAGACGTTGAAAAAAGTAAATGAATGGTTCCGGGTATTAACAGTTCCTGAGATCAAACAGCGTGTACAGGACGTTTTTGATCACCAAAGAGGAATGCAGCTTGAATATTTCCTCATTGCCGATGAGCAAACTTTAAAAGAAACTGATTTTTTTTACAAAGACAGAAACTTCAGGGCATTTATTGTAGTTATCGTAGACGGAGTGAGATTGATTGACAATATACATCTGGATTAATAAGGGATGTCTAATTAAGCTAAACTTGAATATAAACCATACAGACGTTGCTTTCTAAGTGACGTTTTTTTGATTTATTAAATAACGATAAGCTGAAACAGATTTATAATAACAGTACGTCTGCCGCTTAGGATGACAGAAGAAAACAGAATTCTATACAAAAAATCAAAGGCCTCCTGAGGGAAGCCTTTGAAACACCAAATCACAAAATATTAATATGAAAAAAATTTACTTTTCAGTAAACTTGTGACCCGGCTGGGATTCGAACCCAGGACCCATACATTAAAAGTGTATTGCTCTACCAGCTGAGCTACCGAGTCGGTCACAATTAATAATGATAAATATAAATAAAATTTTTATTCTCAGTATTAATTATTTTAATTTTCTGCATTGTGCCTGCGACTGGACTCGAACCAGCACATCCTTAGGAAACCACCCCCTCAAGATGGCGTGTCTACCAATTTCACCACACAGGCAAATAAAATTACAAAAATCCAGTAATTTTTTGCTAGTGACCCGGCTGGGATTCGAACCCAGGACCCATACATTAAAAGTGTATTGCTCTACCAGCTGAGCTACCGAGTCGGCCACTTTATTATCAAGTTTTCATTTGAATAATGTCCCTTGTTTTAAGTGGTGCAAAGATATAGCTTTTTTTTATTTCTCAAAACTTTTTTGCAAATTTGTTCAAAAAAAATTCATGATAATTTCACTGGTAGGATACATGGGGAGTGGCAAATCTCACATTTCCAAAATATTAAGCGAAAAACTAAATTTTAGACTTATTGACCTCGATAAAGAGATTTCTAAGCGAAATAAATTAACCATTCCCGAAATATTCGCAAAAAAGGGAGAAATATACTTTAGAAAGCTGGAACGCGAAACATTGGAAGAAATCCTCGCTACGGAAGAAAACCTGGTGCTCAGCCTGGGTGGAGGTACTCCTGCTTATTACAATAATATGGAAATTATCAACAGTAACTCAAAAAGTATTTTTCTGAGAGCTTCAGTAGGAACTTTAACGGAAAGACTGTCTAAACAAAAGGAAAAACGCCCGCTCATCGCCAATATTCCCGATGAAGATCTTTCGGAATTTATTGCTAAACATCTTTTTGAGAGAAATATGTTTTACGGCAAGGCACAGTTCCATGTAATTACAGACCACAGACAACCTGAAGAAATTGTAGCAGAAATAATAGAAAAGCTCTATCTCTAGAGCTTTATATTCATTAATCATCATTGGAATCGCCACCCTCATTCTCACCGAAAAAATCATCCCAGTCGGTAAAATCGGAAGAAACATCGTTTTCCACATAATCATCCATATCCCTCCTGTCCTTTTTCGTGGGTCTTCCCTCTCCTTTAACCCTGTAATAATCCTGGGACATTTTACGCATTTTAAGAAGCTCGTACTGCTCTTTGTCCGTCACATCTTTGATATGGAGCGGAACAAGCTTTGCCCCTATCCTGCTTTTAGGAATCTGGATCACCTTTATTTTATAATCAATCTGATTTTTACGGATTTTTATCACATCTCCTTCTTTCACCTCTTTGGAAGACTTTACCACCGAGTCTCCTACAGAAACCCTGTTCTTTTTAATCTCCTCCGTAGCGATGGTTCTGGTCTTATAAAAACGAATGCTCCATAAAAATTTATCTATTCTCATAATTTTTTATACTTTTGCCGTTATATTATTTGTAAAGTAATTAAAGTTTTTGAAATGAAAAAAATATTTTTATATATCCTTGCGGGATCTCTGTGTTTTTCTGCATGTAAAAAGGATGATGAGGTTGAAACTTTTGTAGAACCTGAAGACGTATCGGTAAGAAATTCTTATGACGACCAGGCTATTCAAAAGTTTATGGAAAATAATTATCTCGACGCACAAGGAAATATAAAAGCGTTCAGCTCAACAGACACTTCAGATGATAATGAAAAAAAGCTGTCCGAGCTTAGTCCGGTAAAACTTCCTTCAGGAGTAATTTACATCGTAAGAAACGGAGCACAGCCATCTCCAGGGGTAACTCTTGAGACTAATTCTGAAGCTGATAATGCGACACAGATCAGAGTAATGATGAGAGCCAGCTACTATCTTGCTGCAGAAAGCGACGGAAATGTTTCTTTTGGAAGCGCGGGTGTTCTTTTAAACACCATTAACGGCTCAGGTTCCCCGGCAACAGATCCGCCCTACTATTATGTAAAAAACAATGTTCTTGAGAGTGCTACTACCGATGCCGCAAAACAAAGAAGCTATTATGAGATTGAAGGCCTTCAGGAAGGGCTGAAATATTTTAAAGGATATGCCAATAAAGATGACGGGGATCCGTATAATTTACAAGGCGTAATCATTGTCCCATCCAGAGCAGCATTTGCAAGAGATTCTCATTACAACTATACAGGTTTTTCACTAAAGAACAACTGTTTTGTATTCAACTTTGAAATTTATAAAGCCAACGTAAGACCGGTTTTAGAACAATAAAAATCAAGCGCTTCCCATTGAGAAGCGCTTTTTTATTTAACATTTATAATCTTGGCTGAGTTTTTACGTTTCCTAAAATATCCGGGAAATAATGATCTGAAAGATGATCAAACTCATCACCGCGCATGAACATTGTTGCATCCACTTCTTCATAAGAACTCCGTCCCGCCGCAGCAATCAGCTCGTTACAGGTATGCAGGGTGTTTTTATGGAAATGATATACCCTTTCGGCTTTATCGGTAACATCAAGGCCTTTAATCAGCATTTTATCCTGGGTTGCAACGCCTGTAGGACAGTTATTGGAATTACATCGTAATGCCTGAATACAGCCCAAAGAAAACATAAAGCCTCTTGCATTGTTACACATATCTGCGCCCATTGCAACAGCCCTGAGAATATCCAGGCTTGTTAAAACTTTTCCGCTCGCAATAACGCGCAGTTTATTTCTGAGATTGTAACTTTTCAACGTTCTGTTTACAAAAATAAGTGCCGGTTCCAGCGGCATTCCCACACCGTCTGAAAATTCAGGCGGTGCTGCTCCGGTTCCTCCTTCCGCTCCGTCTATGGTAATAAAATCGGGATAAATTTTTAAAACATTCATCTGTACACAGATATCTTCAAATTCTTTGGTATCGCCTATACAAAGTTTAAACCCTACAGGCTTTCCTCCTGAAAGCTCGCGAAGCTGCTGTACAAATTTCAGTAATCCTGCCGCATCGGAAAACGAAGAATGTGATGGCGGAGAGATAATTGTCATCCCTGGTGTGACGTGACGGATCTTGGCAATCTCCGGAGTATTTTTCACCCCAGGTAAAACACCGCCGTGCCCGGGCTTTGCTCCCTGAGAAAGTTTAATTTCAATCATTTTCACATTCGGAAGATTGGAATATTTTGCGAACAGTTCAGGATTAAATTTTCCTTCATCGTTCCTGCAGCCGAAGTATCCGGTCCCGATTTGCCAGCAGAGATCTCCTCCTTCAAGATGATAAGGCGAAATCCCTCCTTCTCCCGTATTATGATAAAAGTTTCCTTTTTTGGCACCTCTGTTTAATGAAAGCTGAGCACGGTCACTTAAAGATCCGAAACTCATTGCTGAGATATTCAACAAAGAAGCATGATAAGGCTGCGTACATTGCTCCCCTCCTACCCAAACTCTCGGAAGCTCTTCCGAAGGCGACTTTGCATAAATGGAATGCTTGATTCCTTCGTATTTACGATGGTTGATTTCCAGCTGGGTTCCGAAAGCAACGGTATCGCCTAAATTTTTGGCTCTCCGGTAAACTGCAGAACGCTGATTTCTCGGAAATGGTTTCCCGTCTGTTTCCCTTTCAATAAAATACTGCTGCATTTCCGGGGAAATACTTTCGAAGAAATACCTGAAATACCCTAAAACAGGGAAGTTCCTAAGAATTGCATGTTTTGTCTGATAGGTATTGTACACTCCTAACGCATAAATGGCTGTCAGGAGAATAGGTATCCAGTAATGTGCTCTAATCAGTAAGGCTACAATCCACGTAACAATTACCAATACCAATCCCCAAGATAAAAACTTATCTCTCATGAATATATGATTTGAAGTTAAAAATTAAATGTAGTGGAAATTTAGCAGAAAGCCTATGCTTTAGCTAAAAAACTTTCGTAAGAGGATTGCACAGAAACCGTGCCATCTGACAGGATTTTTTCTAAGTTTAAGAATTCAATCTGATTAACAGATGCCTCGTCAAAATCCTTCTGCACCCTCACGTAATTTTCTGTGAAGCCGAACATTTTTCCGTCTTTGTTTTCATGTTCCCAAAGTACAGGAAGTGTTTTTCCAAGCTGGGTCTGATAGAAGGCCATCTTTTTCTTTTCGGAAAGAATTCTCAGCATTTTATTGCGTTTCTTTCTTTCGGGAATCGGGACGATACCGTCCATTGCAGCAGCCTCCGTATTTTCTCTTTCGGAATAGGTGAAAACATGGAGATAGGTAATGGGAAGCTCATTCAGGAAGTTATAGGTCTCCATGAACAGTTCTTCCGTTTCTCCCGGAAATCCTACAATAACATCAACACCAATTGCTGCATGAGGCATTACCTCACGGATTTTGGCAACCCGGTCTTTGTACAGTTTGGTAAGATAACGACGTTTCATTTTTTTCAGAAGATCATCACTTCCTGACTGCAGCGGAATGTGAAAATGCGGAACAAAGCTTCTGCTTCTGGAAACCAGCTCAATGCTTTCATCTTTAAGCAGATTTGGCTCAATGGAAGAAATACGGATTCTTTCAATTCCTTCCACTTTGTCCAATTCTGAGATTAGGTCTAAAAACGTATGCTCATGTTTTTTGTTCCCAAACTCTCCTTTTCCGTAATCACCGATATTCACACCGGTAAGAACGATTTCTTTGATATCTCTTTGAGAAATTTCCCTGGCATTTTTCAGCACATTTTCAATGGTATCGGAACGGGAAATCCCTCTTGCCAAAGGTATCGTACAGTAGGTACATTTATAATCGCACCCGTCCTGAACCTTGAGGAAGGCCCTGGTTCTGTCTCCGATAGAATAGCTTCCGATAAAGAAATCAGTTTCTTCAATTTCGCAGGAGTGAACAATTCCCTCATTTTCAGACTTTTCAAGGTCATCGAGATAGCTAAGGATATTGAATTTCTCTTTAGCTCCCAGTACGAGGTCTACTCCTTCGATTTGTGAAATTTCTTCAGGTTTCAGTTGAGCATAGCATCCCACAATAACCACAAGTCCTTCCGGATTAGCTTTCATCGCTCTTTTCACGTGAAGTTTACACTCCCGATCGGCATTTTCCGTAACCGAACAGGTGTTGATCACATAAATATTTGCTTTTTCATCAAAGCTCACCTTTTCGTATCCTGCATCTGTCAGTTGACGGGCAATAGTAGAAGTTTCCGCAAAATTTAATTTGCAGCCTAAGGTATGAAATGCGGCAGTTCTGTGAAATTGAGACATTTATTGATCCTGAATTTTGTGGGTGCAAAGATAATCAATTTAATACAAACTGTAAATCGATTCGTTCTATTGTTTAAATTCATCCCTTATTTCCGAGCTGTTTTGATAACATACCGGTGAAGCATTTTGATGCAAATTATTTTCGGTAAATTTAATTTTCATATCCGAATTAAATTCCTCTGAACGGTTTCTTGCAATCGAAAGCGTTTTCCAGTCTGCGTTTTTCATCATTTTGGCGATATATACCATCTGCCCGATGTGATAGGGATAATGAGCAAGCTGCCGTAAAATCGCATCAATTACCGTATGCGGCTCGTTTCTGATATAAATGGTTGACTGTAAATTTTCATCACTGATTTGCTCCAGTGCTCCGAAAAGACACTTCCAGCCTGCTTCCCAATAGTTCAGCACCTCATCTTTGGTGAGAAAAGTATTAACAAATTCTTCATCCCGGTTACGCCAGGGTTTTTCTCCGTCTTCCGTTAAAAAAACTGTCCATCTTGAAAGCATATTTCCTGCAATATGTTTTACAATAACTGCAATTGAATTACTTTCTTCGTTAAACTGCCAGAAAACCTGCTCTTCGGAGAGTTGATCAAACGACTTGTCTCCCAGCATTTTGTAATAGGCAAAACGTTTTATGAATAAATCTTTCATATTTCAAAAATTTACACCTAAATGTAAGAATAAATATCCTTAAGATCTTCTGAATCAACCGAAACAAAAAATATTTATAAATAAAAACTGCCCTTTCGGGGCAGTCTTTAAGTATCCAGATTAATCTCTGTTTTTTACCATTACCCAGCCTGAGTATTTGATTAATGTATTTTTCTTATCATTTTCATTCCAGGTTACGGAATACCAATAGGTACCGGTTGGGACTTTTTTACCACCCGCAGTTCCATTCCATTGATATCCGTTCATTTTGTCTGCCTGAAAGATTTTGTTTCCGTACCGGTCGAAAATATTAAATACAAGATTCTGTTTATATCCAAGTGCAGAATAATCAATCATATCATTAACGCCGTCTCCGTTCGGTGTAATGACATTCACTAAATTCGGAACAACAATCGTAATATCAATAGGATCACAATCATAGGCATCTTTAACAAAAATATGATGATCTCCTCTTGGCATATTTGTTAAAACATTAGAATCCTGCCAGTTGATGCCATCTGTAGAATAGCTGTACGGGCCTGTTCCTCCTGTAACATTTACCGTTACTGTTGTATTCGCAATATCTACAGAAGAGATGACAGGCTGTTCTGAGGCGTAGATTTTTACAGTCTGCAATGTTGTACAATCTCCCGTTTTCAGTTTTACCCAATATGTTCCTACTCCCACATTGGATATTGTCTGCGTTGTGGCTCCAGTATTCCATTCATATGCCGTAAAGCCGGATCCTGCATCAAGCGTTGTTTTATCTTCCATACAGATGATTTTATCCTTTAAAACATTGGAATATACAGGTGGAAGAACTACCAGATTAACTTTTGCAATTGCATAACAGCCATTACTGTTGGTTACCCTGATAAAGACAACTCCGTTTGATGCAATATAATTAGCAGGATTTGCGATGGCATTGGTATTATTTTGTGCATCTGTAAGAGAAGGGAAATACGTTTTTGTTCCCGTTTGAGTGGTAACCGGAGCCGTTGTTAAATTAAATGAAGCCGTAGAGGGATTTGATTCTATAAAACATGACCTCAGTGTTGCTTCTGTTACGATTACGACAGGATAAAATTTCAAAGTAATCTCTGCTACAGCCACACAACCGTACTGCGAAGTAATTTTCACGTAAACAATTCCTTCAGCAGAAACAAACGCAGCAGGGTTTGCAATTTCATTAATTCCCGCATTAAGATCATTGAGGGTATTGTAATATTTTTTTGTAGCGGTAGGATCTCCGAAAACCGCTGCCGAAGTCAGGTTAAAAGTAGCAGTCCCTGCATTATTGTTATTACAGCTGTACAGCGTAACATTATTTCCTGTAATATTTCCCTGTTTAAATTTAAACGCTCCGGTCTGTCTGCAGGAATTGATCGGATTATTGGGATCTGCCGGATCCTGATAATGAATACTGTAATAGTATGTCAACGCCATGTTCACTGTTTGTGGCGTAAGAATAGGATTGGCTCCCGAAAGTGCATTATTTTGGGAAGTATGATACGTGATCTGAAAATTGGAATTTCCGTTCAGGATATCTGCCGTTAATGTACTGAAATCAAAAACAGCCGGATTCTGGCAGATGATAATCTCCCTTGGATCTGCGGGATTTGCAGCCGGAGCTCCCGGCGGCGTAAAAGGCTGCGTCTGAATATTAGGATTGGTAAACGGAGAAGCAAGAGTTGCCGTTCCACCCCATGTCAGGGAGAAAGGAGCCATGGTAGGATTAAATACATCTACCCAATTGTCAATATAAAGATAGTAGGTTTGTCCCGGAAGTACATCCAGATATTTGCAGTATGGTGTTAAAGAGCCGCCAGCCGCAGAAGTAATCGTACTCGTCATATTCAATCCGGTAGAGGCTCCTACCCCTATTACGGTTGCTGCATTACAGCGTATTGGCATTCCAAGACTTCCGCAATTGACATTCGGGCCGTATACCGCCCAGTCGTAATCGGCATCCGGATCACTTGGCACCAGATCGAAAGTAAGAGTGCCGCCGGTTGCTATGGTGATTTTGTACCAAATGGAATTATGCTCACCGGTTGTAAGGCATCCTCCAAGATTTTCATTGAGTGCACCAATTCCCGATGGTGAGTACGTAATATTCGAATTTCCGCAAACGGTGAGTGCCGTTGAACAGTCAGCCTGGGAAAAAAGAGTTCGGGATAATAGGAGTAAAAAAAAGAGTAAATATTTCTTCATGCTTTTTCAATTTGGTTAGATTTCAGTGATTTTTGTTTATATCAAATATAAACATTTCACACCGATTACGCCATTTTTATTTAATATAATTCATCATAAATTGAAAAACAATGAAACATACTCAAAAAATTACTTTATACTTATAATATTTCCGCAAAGATTCTCGATATGAAAAATTTTATGAAAAGGACTTTTTACCTGATGCAGGTTTTCTTTATCCTGAATAAAAGTATAGCGGGAAGCAATAGAATTCATGTCGGAAACAATGACGAGCCAGCATTCGTCCACAGAAGTATCGTAATATGGAAATTTTTCATTCTTCTTTTCAATAAGTTCTACAATTTTTTCAGAGCATAATTCATCAAAGAGGTTCATATTGTATTCATGGGTGATGAAAACATTTCTCCGGTGAAAGGATTTTCTCAGGCTTTTCACACAACCGTACGCCTTTCCGCGTTTTATGCTTTTGTAGATATTGAGGATAATTTCCTGTTGATTTTCGAGCGTATCCGGTCGGATATTTGAGTGAAATTCTAAAAAATAAACACCACGATATTTCGTAGTGTCTTCCTGTTCCAATAATATTTCTGCCTGACGGAAAATTTTGTTTAAGCTGCTTTCAATCTTCTTCATTTCAAGATGATTGATCACCTCGGTGAGTTCTATCCCGATCTTCTTGTCGTTGAATTTTGCGATAAAATCCGGGCTTTCGCAGGTTAAATCTTCAAATTTTACTTCAGGAAAATGATGCATAAAAGAATTGAGCAGTAAAATCTCTGTTTTTTTCTTATACTTTTCCCGGTCATGTAAAGGAGACTGATCTATGGTACGGTGATATTTTTCGATCGGCTTTTTTTTCAAATGCCGGTTGAGGTAATAAAGGCTTAGATTTTTAATTAAATCTTCATCAGAAAAAGTCTTTTTCATGTGCTTATATTTATTGTTATGGAACACATAAAACTTTCGGTTTCATGTCATGAAGTTTTGATTATCAAAAATTTACAATTTAAAGATAGGTAAAAATTCAATGCTATATTTTCTTTTAAAATAATTTATTCGATATTTAACATTTAGTTTACTTTCATAATTAATACCTTTGGCTTTCAAATATAAAACTGTGATGGATTTTAGAAACTTTAAAATGCCTTTTGGCACCAATCCCAAATACTCTAAAAAGGTAGCTTATTTTTCAATGGAATTTGCCATAGAGCAGGTTCTTAAAATATATTCCGGAGGTCTCGGATTTTTAGCAGGGTCTCACATGAGAAGTGCTTATAACCTGAAACAGGATCTTGTTGGAATCGGAATTTTGTGGAAATTCGGATATTATGACCAGGCGAGAAATCATGATCAGACCTTACAACCGGTCTGGACAAAAAAAATGTACAGTTTTCTCGAAGATACAGGCTTAAAATTCCAGATTGAAATCCACAGCGCACCGGTTTGGGTAAAGGTATGGTATCTTGATCCGGATATTTTCCAGACGGCACCGATGTTTTTTCTTTCTACCGATGTTCCGGAAAATGATCATATTTCAAAAACCATTTGCCATAAGCTTTATGATGCGAACGAGTCTACCAAACTGGCCCAGTATATTCTTCTAGGGAAAGGTGGTGCAAAACTGCTTGACGAGATGAATCTGGAAAGAGATATTTATCACCTGAATGAAGCGCACGGACTTCCTGCTGCATTTCACTTGCTAAAAAAATATAATGGAGACCTGAATAGAGTAAAAGAAAAGCTGGTGTTCACAACCCACACTCCTGAAGAAGCCGGTAATGAAAAACATAGTCTGAGACTTTGTTATGAAATGTCTTATTTTTCCGGGTTCAGCATGGACGATGTGAAGAGAATAGAAGGTACCAGCGACGATCGTTTCAACCATTCTTTGTGTGCCCTGAAAATGGCACATATTGCCAATGGTGTTTCTCAGCTGCATGGTGTTGTTTCAAGAGCCATGTGGAGCAAATATGAAGGGATCTGTGAAATTAAGTCTATTACGAATGCACAGGAATTCAAGTACTGGTCAGACAAACCTTTATATAATGCCAAAGATGAAAACGATGAAACGGTTTTTGATTACCGTAAAAAGCATCTTAAGAAAAGGCTTTTTAAAGTTGTTGCAGACCAGACAGGAAATCTTTTTAACCCGAATATCTTCACCATTGTATGGGCAAGGAGATTTGCCGGCTACAAAAGAGCTGATCTTCTTTTGCAGGATAAGGAAAGATTTTATAAACTTCTGAATAATCCGAAACATCCGGTACAGATCATTTTTGCAGGAAAACCTTATCCTATGGATTATTCTGCAATTTCTATTTTCAATTTACTGGTAGAAGAGAGCAAAAACAATAAAAATATGGCCGTTCTTACGGGATATGAACTGGCATTAAGCAAATTGCTGAAACAGGGTTCTGATCTTTGGCTGAATAACCCAAGGGTTCCGAGAGAAGCCTCAGGAACATCAGGAATGACTGCTGCCATGAACGGTTCCGTAAATCTTTCTACCGACGACGGATGGATCCCGGAATTTGCAAAACACGGAGAAAACTCTTTCGTTGTACCAAAAGGAGATTATGAAAACATGAGCATCTATGAACAGGATAATTATGATATGAACAAGCTGTATGAAATTCTGGAAAATGAAATCCTTCCTGCTTACTATGATAATCCGAATAAATGGAGAAAGATACAGTACAATTCGATGAACGACGTGAAAGACCAGTTTAACAGCGACCGAATGGCGGATGAGTATTATCAGATGCTTTATAATTATAAAGGATAGTTTCGACTGTTACCTGCTTTCATCGTGTTCAGTCCTCGATACATTTTTCTTCATTTCATTACGAAAAACACTCGAACTGACGAATGATTACATATCTTACAAAATAACCCGGGTTGAAAATTTCAAGCCGGGTTGTTATAAATTAATTTTTTTTCTTTTTTTCTTTAGGCACTTTTAAGCCTTCTTCTCTTGCTTCAGAAATTCCTATGGCAACTGCCTGCTTTCTGCTTTTCACTTTATCTCCGGACGAAGATTTCAGTTTTCCTTCCTTGAACTCGTGCATTACTTTCTCTACTTTGTCCTGAGCTTTTTCTGAATATTTTGTCTTGCTCATCGTTTTATATTTTAAGATATTGGTACAGAGACTCCTATTTCATACACATTAGCGTGTTTCAGGTATTTTGACCTTTCTCTTGAAGTCACCGATTCAAAATGATCATTTTTTATTACAATAATCGGGTCTTCCGTATTTTCTATTTCAAAATTGGCCAAATATCTTTCATCCGGCGGAGATTCAAGCAATTTTGCTTTTATTTTCTGCAGTTCGTCTGCATATTTTTTAAATCCCGGATCTGATGAGTGAATGAATTTATATTCGTCGCCGGCATCTACAACATAATGAAGTTTTTTTTCAATCAGATTCGCTTCATTGCCTATTTCGGGGTTATCATTACCGTCTTTGAAACCTACTTCCACCAGTTTACCATTTTTTTTCTGAGCATATTCCTCAGCATCCTGATAGCTTGAAAATCCTGTATATATAATGGTGTCATCGAATTCGTAGCGGTTTAGTTTTTGGTCAAAAGCATTCGTTTCCATAATTATTCTGTGATGTATTGATTATGATTTAGTATTCAATTTTTTTGCCAAAGGCTGCTTTTAAATGCTTTTTTTACCATTCATAAAATTGTTATATTTGAAATCTTTAAAATAAAAAATGAAAAGATTCATATTAACACTTACCATAGCTGCTGCCTTTCAGGGTTTAGCCGCACAGGAAATCACCTTAGATAAGATTTATTCAGGATATTACCGCGGAAAAGGCATCGCCGGGATCACTTCCATGAAAAACGGGGAAAACTACCTGGTTATCGAACAGGGAGGAATTGCAAAATACTCTTACAAAACGTCTCAAAAAGAAGGAAATATTGTTGACGGACAGTTTGAAAGCTATGAATTTTCTGAAGATGAATCTAAAATTCTTCTACTCAAAGAAAGTGAGCCGATTTACAGACATTCTTTCCTCGGGAAATTTGAGGTTAAAGATTTAAAATCAGGGAAAACGGTTGCTTTATATGATGGAAAATTTGTTCAGGAGCCTAGATTTTCACCGGACGCTAACAAAGTTGCATTTATCGCTGATAATAATTTATTCTATCAGGATTTAAATTCGGGAAAAATCACACAGATTACAACAGACGGTAAGAAAAATTCAATCATCAACGGACTTGCAGACTGGGTGTATGAAGAGGAATTCGGACATGCAAGACAATATGAATGGACAAAAAATTCTGACGCTATTGTTTTTGTAAAATCAGATGAAAGTGAAGTGCCGGAAATTTTTATCCCGATTTACGGTAAAACGCTTTACCCATCTGAAATGCGTTACAAATATCCTAAAGCCGGAGAAAATAATTCTAAAGTTTCAGCGCAGCTGTATCGTCTTGACAATGGAAAAACCACTTCTTTAAATTTAAGCTCGTTTAAAAATTATTATATTCCAAATGTTATTCAGATGGCAAAACCGGACGAAATCGTTTTGATTACTTCTGAAAGAATTCAAAATGCATCTGATGTTCTGAAAGTAAATACCAAAACCGGAACTGTACAGAAATTATTCACTGAAACGGATGAAAAATGGATCGACACCGACAGTCCGACATTGGAATTTTTAGAGGATGATTCTTTCCTTTGGGGCTCCGAAAGAGACGGCAACCGCCATCTGTACTGGTATGACAAAGACGGAAAGCTCAAAAAACAGGTGACCAAAGGAAACTGGGAAGTAACGGATTATTATGGCTATAATCCTAAATCAAAAGAAATTTACGTTCAGACTACGGAGAAAGGAAGCATTAATAAAGTGGTTTCCAAAGTAAATATCGAAAACGGAAAATCACAGCTCATCTCCAATGCGGAAGGCAATAATTCTGCAAGCTTCAGTAAAAACTACAATTATTTTATTGAAACATCTTCTACCGCTGCAAGACCTTACACTTTTGTCTTAAAGGACGGAAACGGGAAAGTAGTAAAAGAACTTCAGAATAATGATGCCCAGCTTCAAAAGCTTAAAGCAGATAACTTTGTTGAAAAAGAATTCATGACGATTCCCAACGAAGCCGGAGATCAGATGAATGCCTGGATTATTAAGCCTAAAAATTTTGATAAAAATAAAAAATACCCGTTGTTTATGTTCCAGTATTCCGGTCCGGGATCTCAGCAGGTTGCCAATTCCTGGGATAATGGAAATGCTTTGTGGTTTGAAATGCTTGCACAAAAAGGTTATATTGTTGCTTGTGTAGACGGCCGTGGTACAGGCTATAAAGGCGCCAAATTCAAAAAAGTGACGTACATGAATCTGGGCAAATATGAGATTGAAGATCAGATTGCGGCGGCAAAATGGTTCGGCAATCAGTCTTATATTGATAAAGCCAGAATCGGAATGTTCGGATGGAGTTTCGGGGGTTACATGACCAGCTTAGCCATGACCAAAGGTGCTGATGTTTTCAAAATGGGAATTGCTGTGGCACCGGTTACCAACTGGAGATTCTATGATTCCGTTTATACAGAAAGGTTCTTGAGAACACCACAGGAAAACCCTGACGGTTATGATAAAAACTCCCCTACTGAATATGCGAATTTACTGAAAGGAAAGTTCTTATTAATTCACGGAACGGCAGACGATAATGTACATTTCCAGAATTCCATGCAATTCTCAGAAGCGTTAATCCAGAACAAAAAACAATTCGATTTTATGGCTTATCCCGACAAGAATCACGGAATTTATGGCGGGCAGACAAGACCTCAGCTGTACCAGAAAATGACTGATTTTATTTTGGAGAATTTGTAATTCAGATATAATTTAATCATAAAACTCCGAATCTAAAATTTTAGATTCGGAGTTTTTTTTATCAGTAAGAATGAAAGCTTCTGTTATCAATAATAGTCACAAGAAAAATTTTATTACTGATTTCCTGATAAATTAATGAATTATTTTCATCAATAACACATTTTCATAAGTTCAGAATTTTAGATTTGGGACAAATCCCAACATGGTCCTTTAAATTATCAATTAACCTGTTAAAATTATATTCAAATCTTTCAATTTCTTTAATTGTCCAGTTTTCAAACAAATAATCAATTACCTTTAAATAATTCTTTAAAGCTTCATCAGACCAAATAATTTCCATTATTATTTCTTTGAATTAATATAGCCCTTTATAGTTTTTTGGGCAGATTCGTGGTCTATTGTTCTTCCACTTTGTATATCGTCTAATCCTTTATTTATAGAATCTCTATGGATTTCTGATAAATTTTCTGCCCAATCCTGAGAATTAGTTTTGGTGTATTTTGTTTTTAAAAAATCAATAAAATCATTTACTTCCTCGTAAAAATTTTCAGGGAGTGTTCTGATATTATTTTCTAAATCTTTCAATGTAATTTCCATTTTCCATCTTATTTTATCCAAAGTTAATAAAATCTCATTATTATTTTTAAAATTCTATATTTGTGAAAATTGAAATTTATCAGCTATGAAGACTAAACATCCTAAGGGATTGCCTTTCCTCTTCTTTACGGAAATGTGGGAGCGTTTCGGGTATTATCTTATCCTCGGAATTTTTGTACTGTATGTGATTGAACCAACCGGAGCAAAAGGCGGCCTCGGACTTCCCGACAAAACAGCAGACGATATTTTCGGGACTTATATTGCTCTTACTTATCTGACACCTTTCATTGGAGGATTCCTTGCGGACCGGGTTTTAGGATATATCAAATCCATTTATCTGGGAGGTATATTAATGGCAGCAGGCTACATTGGGATGGGTGTTTTTAAAGATCTTACTTTGTTTTACTCTTCATTAGCATTAATCATCATCGGAAACGGTTTCTTTAAGCCAACAATTTCAACATTGCTTGGAAATTTATATTCCGAAGAACCTTATAAAGCCAACAAAGATTCCGGTTACAATATTTTTTACATGGGAATCAATATCGGAGCGTTTATCTGTAATATCATTGCGGCATTTATGCGGAATAAATTCGGTTGGGGTGAAGCATTTATCACTGCCGGAGTCGGAATGTTGATTGGTATGGTAATTTTTACTATTGGCAGGAAACATTATATCCATGCAGCCCAGATGAAGCCTGTACAGGAAGGCGACACCAAGCTTTCTGAAATTTTGGTTAAAGTATTCTTACCTGCAATTATTGCCGGAGTAATCGGTTGGGTGATCCCTGGAAATATTTTCGGAAGTGACAGTACAGACGCCTTTATTTTTGCCTGTGTTCCTGTTATTTATTTTTATGCTTCGCTCTATTTTAAAGCTAAACCTAATGAAAAATCTTCCATTGGAGCCTTATTGTCTGTTTTTTTAATCAGCATGTTCTTTTGGGCAGTTTTCAAACAAAATGGAACGGCTTTAACAAGATGGGCCAATTATTACACAGACCGAAGCGTTCCTGCCGCTATGGAAAAGCCTTTGGAAAGCATTTATATGGTAGAACGAAAAAGTTATGATGATAAAGAAGTTCCTGTTTATGATGACCAGTTCCAATCACAAAAAGATAAGGATGGAAACACAATAAAGGTACAGGGAAAAGATGTGTATTTTAAAAATATTTCAGATTTAGATCGCAAATCTCTGGGAGGGAAAGGTCCGAATGAAGTGTATTTATATAACACGGAATTATTTCAATCCATCAATCCGTTTTGGGTCATTGCTTTAACGCCTGTTGTGGTAGGATTCTGGGCATTATTAAGACGAAAAGGTAAAGAGCCTTTAACACCAACAAAAATTGTTTTGGGATTATTTATTTCAGCATTATCATGTCTTGTAATGGTCTTGGCAGTTTGGGACGGACATAACGGAGCCATAAAGGTTTCGCCCTGGTGGCTGGTCGCAAGTTACGGAGTCATTACAGTCGGAGAGCTCTGTCTTTCACCAATGGGACTTTCATTCGTATCGAAACTTTCCCCTGTGAGAATTACCGCTTTAATGATGGGTGGATTTTTCCTGGCAAACTCAGTTGGAAACAAACTTTCCGGGATTTTAGCAAGTACCTGGTATAGCTATGATAATAAAATGAATTACTTCCTGGTCAATTTTGCTTTATTAATATTTGCCACACTTTTAGGATTATCCATGTTAAAAAGATTAAACAAAATCATGAAGGAACAAGGACATTGATTCTATTCAACAATATGAAAACAAAGCTGTAGAGTTACTCTGCAGCTTTTTTATTTAAATATAAAATTAAAACCTTGCTGAAAACACAAAAAAAACTATATTTGTCAGTCTTAACAAAAATTAACAATAAAAAATGGATAATACTGAAGCATTAAGTCCAAAACAGGATGAATTTGTAGAGAATAAAGGATCCAGACATCCGAAGGGATTGTGGGTTTTATTCGGAACAGAAATGTGGGAGCGTTTCAACTTTTATGGAATGAGAGCACTTTTGACGCTCTTCATGGTAAATTCCTTATTGATAAAAGAAGCTGATGCAGCAATCATCTATGGTGGATTTTTAGCTTTATGTTACCTTACTCCTCTTTTGGGAGGATTCATTGCAGATAAGTATATCGGTAACAGAAATGCCATCTTAATCGGTGGATCATTAATGGCCATCGGGCAGTTTTTGCTGTTCATCAGTGCCTCTACTTTCTCAGGAAGCATTGACAGCGCAAAAATGTTTATGTGGCTTGCCCTTTTCATCATCATTTTCGGAAACGGATTCTTTAAGCCGAACATTTCCTCCATGGTGGGAAGCCTTTACCCGAAACAGGAAAAATCAAAACTGGACTCTGCTTTCACGATTTTCTATATGGGAATCAATATCGGGGCATTTTTGGGTCAGTTCATCTGTCCTTATTTAGGGGATGTAAAAGATGCTGCTACAGGAGTAAGAGATATTTTTGCATTCAAATGGGGATTCCTGGCCGCTTCCATCGCGATGGTAATTGGTACGGTAACCTTCTTTATTCTTAAAAACAAATATGTGGTAACACCCGAAGGAAGACCAATCGGCGGATTACCAAAACATAATACCAGCGCAGATTTTGAAGAAGGCGAAACACAGACTGCAAAATTCTCAGGAGCAGCATTAGGAATTACAGGGGCGTTATTTATTGTTTTATTCTTTGTTTTCCGATATCTTCTTGTCGGCGAATTCGGCTTTAAAGCCGTTGAAATGGGACAATTAATCAAAGGAATTATTTATCCTTTCATTTATGCAGCGGGGATTTCTTTGGCATTTTTAATTATGAGTTCTGCAGAAAACAAAGTGGAAAGACAGAGAATATGGGTAATCTATATTGTATCCTTCTTTATTATTTTCTTCTGGGCAGCTTTCGAGCAGGCAGGTTCTTCATTAACATTTATTGCAGATAACCAGACGGACAGAAATATCTTCGGATGGAATATGCCGCCTTCAATGGTACAGATTTTCAACGGGATTTTCGTGGTATTGCTTGCCGTTCCTTTCAGTTTATGCTGGGATAAATTAAGAGCAAGAGGCAAAGAGCCGGTTTCTCCGATGAAGCAGGCCATGGGTCTTGCATTAATTGCTTTAAGTTATTTTATCATTGCCCATAACGTAAAAGATCTTGGAAATTCAGGATTATTGGCAATCAAATGGTTAATGCTTTTATATTTCATCCAGACTTGTGGTGAGCTTTGCCTTTCTCCAATTGGTTTATCTTTGGTAGGTAAGCTGGCTCCAAAAAGATTTGCTTCATTATTGTATGGTGTTTTCTTTATCTCCAATGCTGCAGGCTATGCTTTGGCAGGTTCATTAGGAGCACTAATTCCTGCTACAGGAGACAAATTCACTAAAGCTCAGGAAATTGGAGTAAATCTTCAGGATGTTCTGGATAAAAAAGTAACCTTAACAACTGAGCAGGCTGCCGCGTTTGAAAAAGCTCAGTTACCTCTACAGAATCCTACATTTGCAGGATTTGAAATTCACAATTTATTCGAATTCTTTATGGTATTCGTGGTATTATGTGGTATTGCAGCAGTGATCCTTGCTTTAATTTCACCGATCTTAAAGAAAATGATGCACGGTGTAAACTAATCTGCATCAAATAAATATTTTAAACCTCTGCTAAGTCGGAGGTTTTTTTTATTTTCGTATGATGGAAATTTCTGAAGATTCCTTATTTCAGTCGGTAAAAGAAATTATTATACAGTCACGTGAAAAAGTATTTCGCATGGCTAATTCTACGTTGTTACTTACTTATTGGCAGATTGGGAAACTAATTGTAGAAGATGAACAGAAAGGAAATAAACGGGCTGAATATGGAAAATATACACTGAAAGATCTTTCAAAAAAACTAACGTTAGAATTTGGAAAAGGTTTTGACGAAAGCAATCTTAGAAATATGAGAACTTTCTACCATTCATTTCCAATATGTGACGCATTGCGTCACGAATTGAGCTGGACACACTACAGGTTATTAATAAGACTTGATAATTTTGATAAAATCAATTATTACATCAACGAATCCATTCAGAATAACTGGAATTACAGAGATTTAAAACGGCAAATCAATTCCTTAGCCTACGAAAGAGTTTTAAAACATACAAAAACTACAGATGAAACCATTCACAATGTTTTAAAAGACCCCTACATTTTCGAATTTCTGGGACTCAAAACCGATGAGAAAATTTCCGAAAAAGATATTGAAACTGCTATTATCGATCATATCCAAAAATTCTTATTAGAGTTTGGGAAAGGTTTTGCCTTTGTAGCAAGACAACAACACATTTCCACCGAAACTTCAGATTTTTATATTGATCTTGTGTTCTATAATTACATTTTAAAATGTTTCGTCATTATTGACTTAAAAACCGGCGAACTTTCCCATCAGGATATCGGGCAAATCGACATGTATGTAAGAATGTACGACGATTTGAAACGTGGTGAAGGAGACAATCCAACCATCGGGATTTTACTGTGTTCTGAAAAAGATGAAACTATTGTAAAATATTCCGTCCTTAATGACAAAAACAATCTTTTCGCCAGCAAATATCTTTTATACCTTCCAAAAGAAGAAGAATTGAAGCACATTATCGATCAGGACAGAATCCGTTTTGAACTGGATCAGAATGATCATTACGAAACAAACCCTTAATTAAAACTTAATCATATATTATGAGTTTAACTTTAGACGAAATACAAAATTTTAAAGGAAAATATCCCAGACAAATCTGGAGCCTCTTCTTCTCCGAAATGTGGGAACGATTCTGCTTCTATGGAATGCGCGGAATGCTTGTTTTCTTTATGATTTCACAGCTTAATTTTCACGAAAAAGAAGCTAATCTTCAATATGGTGCTACTCAGGCTTTTGTGTACGCCTTTACCTTTATCGGAGGATTATTTGCAGACAAAATTTTAGGTTTCAGAAAGTCTCTATTCTGGGGTGGTCTTTTGATGATTGTAGGGAGCTTGATTCTGGCAGCAGATCCTCATAAATTTTTCATTTTGGGAATTGCCTTTACTGTAGTGGGAACAGGATTTTTCAAACCGAATATCTCATCCATGGTGGGACAGCTTTACAAACCGAATGATTCCCGGGCAGATGCAGGATTTTCTTTATTCTACGCAGGAATTAATCTCGGGGCTTTGCTGGGAGGCTATTTTTGCATTGCGATTGGAAAAGGAGAAATGTTTGCCAATATAATTTCTGAAGGATTGAGATGGAATATCGCTTTCGGATTGGCAGCTGTTGTGATGGTAATCAGTCTTATTAATTTTGTTTTCACCCAAAGAAGTTTGGGATCAATCGGGCTGCAGCCGGGACATCCCCAGAATGAAATAAAATCTGCACCTATTCCAAAATGGCAGGAATATGGTGTCTATGTATTATCGCTGATTTTTGTCCCAATTATTATGGTCATGGTTGCTAAAACCGAATACACCGATTACTTTATGTGGACCATTGGACCGCTAACCCTGATCTATCTTTTCTATGAAATGACAAAAGTAACTCCTTCCGAACGCAATAAACTTTTAGCTGCTCTGGTGTTTATTTTATTTTCAATCTTATTCTGGGGAATCTACGAGCAGAGCGGAGGTTCTTTAAGCATTTTTGCCGCTAAAAACCTGAATAATGATTTATTGGGACTTGATCCGAATGGCGTTAATAATTCCGGAGGTGCCTTTTTCATTATTTTCCTGGCACCGTTAATCGGATTGCTTTGGATCTGGCTAAACAAAAGAAAAATTGAACCCAATACCATTATTAAATTCGGGTTAGGGTTTATATTCTTAGGATTAGGATATTATATTTTATTTGCAACAAGGTTATTCGCCAATTTGCAGGGAATTACTTCACTGAATTTCTTTACCATTGCATTGCTGGTTATTACCTTGGGAGAATTATGCCTCTCTCCTATCGGGCTATCTATCATGACGAAGCTTTCAACCAAAAATCTCCAGGGAATGATGATGGGAATGTGGTTCCTGGCTTCAGCGTACGGACAGTATGTCGCAGGAATTATTGGTGCCGGACTGGCAACGGCAAAAGAAGGTTCTACCAATTATGATGCTTTGATCACTTATACTGATGGATATAAACAATTAGGTTTGTATGCGGTAATTGCCGGAGTTGTTTTAATTTTGATCTCGCCTTTCGTTAAAAAATTAATGCAGGAGGTGCGGTAAGGCATAACTATTATGCTTATTTTTACATAAATATCAAATCATGAAGAAGATTATAAGCATAATTTCTCTTTTCGTTATCACCTTAAATTTTGCCCAGGTAAAGTGGATGACCATAGATGAAGCCCTGAAGGCTCAGAAAGAACATCCGAAAAAAATCCTGATTGATTTTTATGCAGACTGGTGTGGTCCTTGTAAAATCATGGATAAAAAAACATACGGAAACCCTATTATTGCTGATATTATAAATGAAAACTATTACGCCGTAAAATTTAACGCAGAAGAAAAAAGCACGATCCAGATTTTTGGAAGAAAGTTTTCCAATCCTAATACAGAGCATAAAAAAGGAAGAAACTCTCTTCACGAGTTTACCCAGTATATGAATGTAGGAGCCGTACCCAGCACGGTATTCCTGGATGAAAAAGGAGGCCCTATCACGATTCTTCAGGGAGAATTATCTGCAAAAGAGCTGGAGCCTTATCTGGAATTTATTTCAAAGGACCTGTTTAAAAAAATCCGTTCAAGGCAGCAGTGGGAAGATTACCAGACAAAATTTAAATCTAAAATAAAAGAATAACAAATACAGGACTTTCAGAATTGAAAGTCTTTTTTAATTTCTAATTTTTCCCGAAATTCGTGGACTCTTAATGACATTAGAAACTTCCATAGAATATGTGAAAGGAGTCGGTCCGGAAAAAGCCAAGCTCATCAGGAATGTGCTGGGAATCTCCACCGTGGAAGACTTTCTGAATTTTTTCCCGCTCCGGTATCTGGATAAAAGCAAAATCCATAAAATTGCGCAGCTTCATGAAGTGTCAACAGACGTTCAGCTGAAAGGGAAAATTACAAGTGTGCAGGAAGTGCAGACCGGCAAAATCAAAAGGCTTACCGCAAAATTTAATGATGATACAGGAATGATGGATCTCGTGTGGTTCCAATATTCCAAGTGGATGAAAGAGCAGCTTCCCATTAATAAGGAAATCTATATTTTTGGGAAGATCAATGTTTTTAACCATCAGTTTTCCATGCCGCATCCTGAAATAGAAATTGATGAAAAAAAAGAAGGTGACAACCGCCTGAAACCTATTTATCCAAGTTCGGAAAAATTAACCAAAAGAGGTTTAAACCAAAAGTTTTTCCAGAATGTATTAAAGAATATCTGCAGGGAAATTCCTAATCTTATTCAGGAAAATTTTCCGGATTACCTGATCAAAGCTTTCAAATTCCTGTCCAGGCAGCATACGTACCTCAACATCCACTTCCCTAAAGATGCGGAACATTTTAAGAAGGCAGATTACCGCCTGAGATTTGAAGAATCTTTCTTTTTTCAGTTGGGTTACGGTTTAAAAAAAATTCATCATAAAAGTCATACTGCAGGAAATCCTTTCCCGATCGTAGGTGATTATTTTAATGATTTTTACCAACACCACCTTCCGTTTGATTTAACGGGTGCTCAAAAAAGGGTGCTGAAAGAGATCCGACAGGATATGAAACGCCCGATCCAGATGAACAGGCTCCTGCAGGGAGATGTAGGCTCAGGAAAAACAATGGTTGCTTTGTTAACGATGCTTATTGCAAAAGACAATGGGTTTCAAAGCTGTATCATGGCTCCAACCGAAATTCTTGCGCAACAGCATTATAACGGTATCAAAGAGCTTCTTGAAAACACGGAAGTTAATATTAAACTTTTAACGGGATCTACAAAAAAATCTGACCGTAAAATTATTCATGAAGAGCTTGAAAACGGCGAACTTTCCATTCTTGTAGGAACGCACGCTGTACTGGAAGATAAAGTGAAATTTAAAAATCTGGGACTGGCTATTATTGATGAACAGCACAGATTCGGAGTTGCTCAGAGGGCAAAATTATGGGCAAAAAATAAAATTCCGCCCCATATTCTGGTAATGACAGCCACACCCATTCCCAGAACGCTGGCCATGAGCTTTTATTCTGATCTGGATGTTTCTGTAATTGATGAAATGCCTGTAGGAAGAAAACCCATTGTGACCGCTCACAGACGTGAAAAGGACAGAGCCTATGTCTATAATTTCTGCCGCGAAGAAATTCAGAAAGGACGACAGGTGTATTTTGTATATCCTCTGATTGAAGAATCGGAGACACTGGATTACAAAAACCTGATGACCGGACTGGAAAATGTAATGGATAATTTCCCGAAATACAACGTGACCATGCTGCACGGACAGATGAGACCGGAAGAAAAAGATGCAGCAATGAGTTATTTTGCTTCCGGAAAAGCAGAGATTATGGTGGCAACGACGGTTATTGAAGTGGGCGTAAATGTACCAAATGCATCGGTAATGGTTATTGAAAGTGCAGAAAGATTCGGTCTTTCACAACTTCATCAGCTGCGCGGACGTGTAGGGCGTGGTGCGGAACAGAGCTATTGTATCCTGATGACTTCAGACAAATTGTCCAGTGACAGCAGGAAGCGTATTAAAACCATGGTAGAAACCAACGATGGATTTAAGATTTCTGAAGTCGATATGCAGCTTCGGGGCCCGGGTGACATTCTCGGCACCCAGCAAAGCGGCGTGGTGGATTTTAAAAGACTTGATCTGATCAATGATTCGGCCATCATTAAAGTTACTAAAAATACGGTTGAAAAAATCCTGAAAACAGATCCTTTATTAACCAATCCTGATAATCAGATCCTGAAAAACTATTATCTGCGGCAATATAAAGGTAAAAACAAATGGAGTAAAATTTCATAAAAAAACCGCGAAAAGAAATAAATCCTTACGCGGCTCCCCTTATAAAACTGTTATTTGAAGAAATTACTTTATCATCATAATATTTTGTGATATGGTGTAAATTTATGTGGTGTGATGTGATGTTTTATTGATAATAAAGTAAAAACAAAATGAATTATCTTCCCAACCTGCTTATTTATAAAAACTAACTTGGCTTGATAAAGAACGGATAAAACAAGCATTCTTTACCTTTCGAGTTTTCATGATTGTACCGTTTTGTTTAAAGATCTTCTGCGCTTTATAGCTGGAATTAATGTAATTCATTTTGTTTAACTACATTGTGATTATATAATTTAGTTTATTTTAAAACTACTTTATCCGTACACTTCATCAGTTGATACGCTTTTTCATGCTGTTGATTTCCGGCAAGAAAATCAGATTTCCGTTCTGATTATTTTCACCCATAGGTGAAACTTGATGTACAAATATAGAACTTTAATTTTAATTCCAAAATAATTCCTGACTTTTTTTCACACTTTCATGATAAAATTATTTTTATTCAATCCCGAGGTATGGTATTGCCAGGTTATAGATATAACATCGGTAACCTTTTTTTTCATATCTCTGTAATTATCAGGTTTTTTCATAAAAACATTGGCTCCGTTCACAAAAATTTCCTCCTCTTCTTCAGCGGATAAATTTTCTCCATAAACTATGGTTGTCATAGGATCGAATTTCTGATTTGATTTAATTTCATTAAGACATTTCAAAGAGTTTTTTAGAGGTAAATGATAATTCATTAATACAACTTCCGGAACTATTTTGTTTTTTTCAAGATAATCCATAAGACCTTTCCCGCTACAGACTACAGTTACTTTAACCTCGATTTTAAATTCCTGCAATATATTTTTAAGAAGGATGAGATTTCCTTCATCGGGGTCCGCCAGGATTGCATTAAGATATTCTTTATTCATACCACATTGGAATAATGTGTATCATTGCGTTGAATTTTTCTTCTCTTCACAATAATTTTCTGGAAGTGTGAAGGAGTAATCCCCGTCATATTTTTAAACTGAGTACTCAAATGAGCAACACTGGAGTAATTAAGTTTATGAGCGATTTCCGTGAGATTATATCTTTTGCTGATAATAAGTTCCTTAGCATATTCTATCTTCTGAAGAATGATGAAATTCTCAATCGACGTATTGGCAACCTCAGAAAAAACATTTGATAAATATCCATAGCTATGATTGGTTTTTTCTGCAATATAAATAGAAGCTTTTACAGGTATGACGGTATCTGAGTTAACAAATTCTGTAATGATATCTTTTATTTTCTGAACCAAGGCTGTTTTTTGGCTTTCAATAATTTCAATCCCGTAATCCTTCAGATTTTCTCTGAATGTTCTGCATTGTTCCCGGGTAAGAGATTCATATAATTCTACCTCTCCGAAATTAAGAAGCCTGTATTTCAATCCCTGATTTTTTAGTTTTTCTTCCAACACCCTCATACACAGTGTATTGAAATCAAATTTTACATACATTTTCATCCTTATTATATGTATTAATTGGTATTCGTAAATATAATAATTTTATATCATTTACAGGTGATATAATAAAATTACTATAAGATTTATATAAAAAAATTCCTGTATTGGTAAACACAGGAATTTAAACACTAAGGATGAAAAAAAATATACTGATCAAGCTTAAAAAGAAGCCTGAAAACAGACATATGAAATGTTTTATGAATGAGTTGGTTCTTGTACAAAGATGAAAAAAAATAATAGGTCACATCTTATAGAATTATATTCAATTCTTATATAATTTTAAGTCAACTATGCGTGAAATAAAAACTCCATTTCATAATCATCCATTATAAAACCGCTTCCGATATCTAAAACAATCTCTTTAAATACGGTGAATCCCTGGGATTCGTAGAACATCTTTGCCTGGTTTTTTTTATTAACATTGAGAATAATTCGCCGATCACTTTCTGCGTATACTTTTCCTTTCAAAAAATCGATGCCCGTTTTACCAATTCCTTTTCCTTTACTTTCAGGAACCAGATAAATTCTATGCAGCTTTGTGGTATATTCTTCATAACGATGCTCATAACCTATAAAACCCTCAAATGAATTATCAATTTCATTAAAAATCAGATAGTAATGATAATTAATATTTTGCATCTGTTGCATGATTTCATTTTGGGAATACATAGTTGTTAACATATACTCTATCTGTTCCGGGGAAATTATTTCTGCATAAGCGGCCTCCCAGGATCTTCTTGCCAGGTTTTGAATCAGCGGAATATCTTTTTCCTTAGCTTCTATAAATTTCATTATATTTTATAAAATTTTAATGTAAAAAATATTGAATTTAAAAGTAATAATTTTAAATTCATCAAAAAGGGTGAAAAGCAATACACCTTTCACCCTTTTTATATTAATAGTTTTTGAAGAAACAGTAAATTAAAACTATTATTCACTTTTCACTACTTACTTCTCATTTCTTACAAACTTTATCCCTTTAAATATTCGCCATTTCAGCTTTAATCTTGGTATGCAGCCCTTCTGAAGCCGCTACAAGAGGAAGTCTGAGATAATTTTTAATAATTCCTTTTTCCGCAAGAACAACTTTAATTCCGCAAGGATTTCCTTCAGCAAAGATCAGCCTGGTAATTTCTACGAGCTTATTGTGGATTTCATAAGCTTCATCCACTTTTCTGTCAAATGCCAGCTGCACCATGGTAGAAAATTCTTTAGGATAAGCCTGCCCGATTACGGAAATTACACCGTTTCCTCCTGCAAGTGTAACAGGAAGGGTAAACTCGTCATCTCCGGAAACAAGATTAAAACCTTCAGGTTTTTTTCTTAAAATATCAAAATATTGCAGAATGTTCGGAGCCGCTTCTTTAATTAAAAATAAATTCGGGAATTCTTTTGCAAGGCGTAAAGTAGTTTCCGCTTCAATATTTTGCCCGGTTCTTGACGGAACATTATAAATGATGATCTTTTTTCCGGTTGAAGCCAGCATTTTATAATGCTGATAAAGTCCTTCCTGATTCGGCTTATTATAGTATGGAGATACGGAAAGTACGGCTTCAAATGCGGAAAGATCCGTTTCTTCAATCTGTTTCTTAACTTCAAGAGTATTGTTTCCGCCAATTCCAAGTACCAATGGAACGCGTTTATCAGTAACCTTAATGATATGCTCAATTACCTGTTTTTTCTCTTCCGCAGAAAGTGTTGCAGCCTCTGCTGTAGTTCCCAAAACAACTAAATAATTGATTCCGTTTTCGATGTTGTAATCTACCAATCTGGCAAGACTTTCGAAATCTACGGATAAATCTTCATTAAAGGGCGTTACCAACGCAACACCTACTCCTTTTAAAATGCTCATCTGTTAGAATAATTTTTTTTCAAATTTAATGATTTACCCCAAGAATTTGTCATAAAAAATAATGTTTTATTATACATATAATTATATTTGCATATACTAAAAGATTATATGAAATCGCTTTACCTAAATTGTTTACAAAAAACTACAATATCTGCGACGGAATATGACCTTAATAAAAAATAATTTGCTGCATATGAAAAATAAATTCTTGTTATTAGGAATTGCTCTGGCTGCGCTCTCCTCCTGCAAAACGGCCGCTCCGTTACAGGTAGCGAATGTGGAGACCAGAAAGAATATTTCTATTAATAATGAGCTAAAAAATGATGAGGAGTTTGTAAAAGTTATCGAACCTTATAAGCAAAAACTGGATAAAGAGATGAACCAGAAAATCTCCTATACCGGAACAGATCTTAGCAAACAGGGAGACAACAGCAATCTGGGCAATCTTTTAGCAGACTATACTTTCGACGGAGCAGAAGAATGGGCTAAAAAAAATCTCAATAAAGATGTAGATGCCGCACTGATCAACATCGGGGGAATCCGCACCAGCATCGGGAAAGGGGACATTCTGCTTAAAAACGTGTTTGAAGTCATGCCTTTTGAAAATGAGGTGATTATCGTAAAAATGAAAGGGTCAGATTTAAAGGGCCTTTTTGATTATTATGCGAAAACACAGGTCAATAATCCTGTTTCCCATCTGTACATTGAAACCAATAACGGACAGCTTACAAAATCACTCATCAATAGTAAAACGGTAAATCCGGATCAGGAATATTATATTGCCACATCAGATTACCTGGCGTTAGGAGGCGATAATATGAAATTTTTCTCAAAGGGACAGATGATTCCTACCGGAATAAAGCTCAGAGATCTTTTTATTGAATATTTTAAGAAAAACCCTGAGGTAAATCCCAATACAGATATTCGTTTAAATTTTATCGGTAAGAAGCAATGAACAGAAAAAGTTTTTTAAAAGCAATAGGCGGCGGAACTTTGGCAATGGCTTTAGCTCCCAATATGATGATGGCGGAAGAACTGAAATTTGTTGATCCTAAATCTACAAATAAGCTTACCATTCTTCATACCAACGATCAGCACAGCAGAATTGAACCTTTCGATTCAAGTTATATTAAAAACCCTAATCAGGGAGGGTTTGCAAGACGGGCAAGCCTGATTCAGCAGATCAGGAACCAGGAATCCAATGTATTGTTACTGGATTCAGGAGATATATTCCAGGGAACTCCCTACTTCAATTTTTTCGGAGGCGAGCTGGAATTCAGACTCATGTCCATGATGAAATATGATGCTTCCACTATGGGAAATCATGATTTCGATAACGGACTGGACGGATTTTTAAAGGTTTTGCCCAATGCAAAATTTCCTTTTATCTGCTCTAATTACGATTTTAAAAATACAGTTCTGGACGGGAAAACTTCACCTTATAAAATCTTTAATAAAAACGGGATCAAAGTGGGGATTTTCGGAGTCGGAATTCAGCTGGACGGGCTTGTTGGCAAAAAGCAATATGGTGAAACCGTTTACTCCGATCCTGTAGATGTAGCACAACATTACTCTAACTTCCTCAAGAATGAAGAGAAATGTGATCTGGTGATCTGCCTTTCACACATCGGTTACGATTATAAAGACGAACCTGATAAAATAAGTGATAAAATTCTCGCCGGCAAGACCGAAAATATCGACCTTATTTTAGGTGGCCACACCCATACCTTCCTTCCGGAACCCGAAACTTTTGTCAACAGACAGGGTAAAAATGTCCTTGTCAATCAGGTTGGATGGGCCGGGCTTCTTTTGGGAAGAATAGATTTCTTTTTTGATACGAATAAAAACATCAGACATATTGCCTGGAACAACCAGGTAATTGACAGCAGTATAATAGCATAAGCATGAAAAAACTCTCTTTAATTTCTCTTGGTATTTTAGCATCCCTGCATGTTGCAAATGCACAGACTATTTCTTCAAAAAAATGGGCAGACCTGTTTTCCTATAACAACGTTACCGCCATGAAAGAAGACAACGGAAAAATAGTTGCAGCAGCAGAGAACGGGGTCTTTTATTATACAATTTCATCAGGTGAAATTACCAAGCTGTCTAAAGCAAACGGCTTGCATGAGGTTAAAATTTCAGCTTTCGATTACAATCCGCAGAATAAGATTGCACTCATAGGATATCAGAACGGTTCGCTGGACGTTATTGCTCCCGATGGAATCACTTACATTGTGGATATCCCTATTGCTACAGGATATAATGGCAGCAAAAAAATCAATCATATCTCAATTACCGGAGACCTTGCGGTTATTTCGGCTGGTTACGGAGTTTCCATTTTTGATCTTAAGAAAAAAGAGTTTAAAGATTCTGCTTTCTTTTTAGCCGGAGGTGTATATGAAGCCAGTAATGAAGCAACTATTTTTGGTAATAAAGTATTTTCGGTAACCAATACGGGACTGAAGAGCCACGAAATGAATACAACATTTCCTGTCTTTAATACCTGGACTACTGAAATGTCCGGATCTTTCAGACATATCGATTCTGAAGGGGTTTTAAGCTTTTCATCCGCTACAACAGGATACCTCTACAATGGCGGAACTTCGGTTCCGCTTTCACAAACATTTACCAATGTGCGGGATGTAGTAGTAAACAGTAATAATATTGTTGTAACAGATCTGAACAGAGTTTATACCTTTAATACGAACGGGAACTTCACCAACACCGTAAGCTTCGGGGAAGAATGTAATACGGCCACTACCGTAGGAAGCAGTGTGTATGGCGGAACAGTTTTATCAGGAATAAAAAATGAAAGCAACAATTCTTTCAAACCGGATGGCCCTTATTTTAATTATGCTTATAAGATGAGCCTTTACGGTGAAAATCAAATCCTTGTATCTACGGGAGGAAGGGAAAACAGATTCAATACAGCACTTAACAACCCGAAAAATCCCGGCTTTTATTACTTTAACGGTATGGAATGGATCTATCCTTCCTACTTCATAGGAAATACAACAACATTTAATGTTCTTGATGTTGTTTCAGATCCTGCAAGTCCGGATGATGTGTTCTTTACCAATTATACCACCGCAGCAGGACGGGGTGTATATAAAATGAAATATAATGCAGCCAGTAAAGATTTTACCTTTACTAAAAACTATAATTTAGGAACCAACAATATTTTTGCGAGGCGGGCTGTAGGAATGGCTTTTGACGATGCCAACAATCTCTTTGTAAGTATCGCTTTTTCCAGTGATGGACCGGATGTTGGCCAGCTGACAGCAATAGGTGCCTATGATAGAGCCACGGATGACTTTCTTATAAAAAATACAACAACATTGGGTGCGGCACAAAAACCATTATTTTATGAAGGCTTATTGTGGATCCCTATTCCGAGATTGAATGCACTCGTCGCTTATGATGCAAAAAAAACGGTAAATACCTCTGATGATACAGCGTATATTCTAAACCAGTCTAATGGATTTGACTCCAATTCCGGAGGAAATATTTCCGTAGCTTTGGATAAGTCCGGAGATGCCTGGATCGGTGGCGATTTGGGATTAAGGGTTTTACAGAATGCTGTTTCAGAAGTAAAAACTCCTGCAAGCGCTGCCGTAGAGCCAATTATTATTGAACAGAACGGTCTGGGTGAAGAGCTTTTCAGAGATTCCCAGATTTTGCAGATTGAAGTGGATGCCGGTGATCACAAATGGATTTCCGTGGATGGCGGGGGTGTCTATTATTTATCTTCAGACGGACAGCAAACCATAAAGCATTTTACAAAAGAAAATTCACCTCTTCCTACCAACAGTATTACCGATATTAAAGTTGACAAAAAAACCGGGAAAGTCTACTTTGCATCTTATGACGGAATTGTGACGTATCAGGGAGATGTAGCGGATGTTACCTCAGGCTTTGGAAATGTGCTCGTTTATCCTAATCCTGTAGTGTATTCCAATTTTAAAGGAAAAGTTACCATAAAAGGTCTTGCTGAAGTTACCAATATCAGGATTGCAGATGCAGCCGGAAATGTGGTACACTCTGCTGTAGCAAGAGGCGGGTATTACGAATGGGATCTTAATAACCAAAGAGGTAAAAGAGTAGCTTCAGGAATCTATTTTGTACTGATGACCAATGAAGACGGATCTGATAAAGCAACGGCAAAGATTGCGGTAGTTAATTAATGAATTCACAAAACGGCTTTTTATTATCTTATATAAAATATGGTGAAAATGATGCAGTACTGCATTGTTTCACGGAAGAGGAAGGGTTTCAGTCTTATTTTCTGAAAGGTATTTATACTAAAAAGAATAAGAAAAAAGCCCTGCTCCTGCCATTGAGTAAACTTAATTTTTCCCTGCTTCCACTCAGAGGAAACGGAATACAGACTATTTCCCGGTTTGAAATGATAAAAAGCAACGATATTTATACCGATATCCGTTGTAATTCGGTTGTTTTTTTCATTTCTGACTTCCTGAATCAGAATTTAAAACATGAAAATAAAAATCATCATCTTTTTTTCTGTATGGAAGAATTTATTGATGAGCTTGAAAATCAAAACTATCAGTCTCACCTGATTTTCCTTATTAAAATCCTAAAAATTCAGGGGGTTGCCCCACTACTGAACAATGGAAAATTTCTCGATCCGGAAACCGGTACGTTTTCTTCCGAATTGATGCATCAGATCTTTAATGAAGAGATCTCTGCGATATGGCTGGCAGTTCTCTCTTCAGAAAATCCTTATCGGATAAAAATCCCTTCTTCTTACAGGAAAGATTTTCTTGACAGCATTTTGGTGTATTATCATTATCATATTACAGATTTCAGGATTCCGCCATCATTGGAAGTCATTCAGCAAATTTTTGAATAAAACATCATTCTTCAGGTGCTTAACTCTTTTTAGTCGGCATTTCGGTTTCAGATTCTGCAATTTTTTTCTTTGAATATCTTGGCATGAGAATTTTTGCAATCAGGCCGGTCCAGCCTGTCTGGTGTGAAGCACCTACTCCACGGCCACTATCTCCGTGAAAATATTCATAAAACAAAATATAATCTTTAAAATCCGGGTCAGACTGAAATCTTGGATACTGCCCGTTGAAAGGACGGTTTCCATCTTTATCTTTTAAAAATATATTGGACAGCCTTTTGCTGAGTTCATCTGCAATCTGATCAAGATTTAAATAATTTCCGCTTCCCGTAGGGCATTCTACCAGAAAATCCGGACTGTAATAAAAGAAAAAGCGCTGAAGACTTTCAATAATTAAGAAATTTATAGGAAACCATACCGGACCACGCCAATTGCTATTGCCCCCGAAAAGCCGGCTGTCACTTTCTGCAGGTGTGTATTTTACAGTGTAGTCTTTACCGTTCAGATGCAGACTAAACGGATTCTTTTCATATTCTTTAGAAAGGGCACGGACTCCGAAATCGCTTAAAAATTCTTCGGAATTCAGCATTCTGTGGAGCAGTCTTTTTAAACGATGCCCACGAAGCAGGGAAAGAAGATGTTTTGAATCTTCCCCTTTTACCTCCCAATGAGAAACCAAAGCCGCCAATTCCGGTTTATTCTCCAGCACCCACTGCATTCTTTTTTTAAAATTGGGAAGATTTTCAATCATTTCATCATCAATAACTTCAACTGCAAACATCGGAATAAGCCCGACAATCGTTCTTATTCTTAAGTACATATGATCTTTTTCCCCGAATGAAAGCGCGTCGTAGAAGAACTCATCTTCATCATCCCAAAGACTGAAGCATTCATCCCCCATATTGGCAAGGGAATTGGCAATCGCCAGAAAATGTTCAAAAAACTTTATGGCCATTTCTTCGTAAACCTTATTGTACAAGGCGAGTTCTAAAGCAATTCTCATCATATTAAGGGCAAACATGGCCATCCAACTCGTACCATCCGACTGCTCCAGGTGTTCACCATCGGGAAGCGGCGTATTACGATCAAAAACCCCTATATTATCTAATCCTAAAAAGCCGCCTTCGAAAATATTGTTTCCGTTATTATCCTTTTTATTGACCCACCAGGTAAAATTCATCAGCAGTTTTTGAAATGCACTTTCCAGGAACGGAAGGTCCGGTTTTCCTTTTAAATATTCATCAATTTTAAAAACTCTGAAAACGGCCCATGCGTGAACCGGAGGATTCACATCATTAAAATCCCATTCGTAAGCCGGAAGCTGACCGTTGGGATGCATATACCATTCAAAAAGGAATAATTTCAGCTGATGTTTGGCAAAATCAGGGTCAATCAATGAAAAGCTGATCGTATGAAAAGCCAGATCCCACGTTGCATACCATGGATATTCCCATTTATCCGGCATTGAAATAATATGTTCATTATTAAGATGTTTCCACTGGAAATTCCGGATCTTCTCCCGGGATTTTGGAGGTTGCGGCTGGTCAGGATCGCCTTTAAGCCACTTTTCAACGTTGTAATGATAAAACATTTTGCTCCAAAGCATTCCCGCAAAGGCCTGCCGCTGCACCATTTTTTCATCTTCCGTCTCAATTCCTTCCTGGATCTCCTCATAGAATTCATCAGCTTCCTGCTTTCGCTGACTGAAAATTTCATTAAAATCGGAAAAAGGTTCCCTCAGATCTTTATCTGTAAGCCTGAACTTAAAAACTTTTTTTTCTTTTGATTTAAAACTCTCATTGATTAAAAAAGCCGCTTTGGTGCCTATTTTTTTCGGGTTTACGGATTGTGAATTTCCATTGATAATAAAATCATTGATCCCGTCTTTGCTGTAATCGCTTTGGTTGGGACACTGATACAATTTTTCATTATTGGTTTCATTATCACAGAATAAAACCTGCTCAGAGTTTTCCGCATAAAAGTTACTGATTTCTAAATCCTTATGCTGAATTTTCACATTATTTACCTCACCCGAATTCAGCTGGGGCATATACTCATCATAACCCCATCGCCATGTATTTCTGAACCATAAGTTTGGAAGAATCACCAGAGGAGCTGTGTTTTCTGATTTATTGACAATGGTAAGCCGAATCAGAATATCCTGATCATCGGCTTTTGCATATTCGATGAAAATATCAAAGTACTCATTTGTATCAAAAATTCCTGTGTCGATCAACTCATATTCAGGATCCTGTTTGCCCCTTTCTGCGTTTGTTTTGATGAGGTCTTCATAAGGAAATGTATTTTGAGGATATTTGTAAAGCATCTTCATATAAGAATGCGTCGGTGTGGAATCCAGATAATAGTAATACTCCTTTACATCTTCTCCGTGATTTCCCTGTCCGTTGGTAAGACCAAAAAACCTTTCTTTCACCATTTTATCTTTCTTGTTCCAAAAACCGAAAGAAAATACCAGCTTCTGAAAATCATCACAGATTCCGCAGATACCTTCTTCTCCCCAACGGTAGGTTTTTGCTTCTGCATCATCGTGTGTCGTATAGTTCCAGGCATCGCCGTCTGCACTGTAATCTTCACGTACCAGTCCCCACTCACGGTTGCTGACGTAAGGCCCCCATTTTTTCCATGTAATGTCAGAGACTCTTTCTTTTTCTTTCATACTGCTGCTTATGATTGATTAATGATGATTGATAGCTGATGAATTAATGATGTTTTTCGTTTTAAAAAGCATTGAAATGCATTATATTCTTTATGAACCGTAAGGCTACACAAATCATTTTATCACCCTTCTATATATTAAAATAAACAAGGCCGTTTCACTTATTCTTCGAAATACAGGGAAGATTGTTGAGCTTTATTTAAATTGACCAAAAAGAGATTGCTTATTCACATTGCAATGGCTTCCTTTCATGCTTTGCCGAACACGCGCCCCGGATTGAACGGCCTGTCTGAGCTCTTTTTCTGTTTTTTTTCGGCGGCGGCAAAGCCGCCGCCGAAAAAAAACAGAAAAAAGCGAGTAGTGAAAGCCGGAAATGTGCGCCCAATTTTAACCTCCCGTTGAAAAACTTTCAAAAGTGGTCATGGCTCCGTCTACAAAGATGCTCGCTCCCGAAATATAGTCTGCGAGATCACTGGCCAGAAATACGGCGAGGTTGCCGATATCTTCCGGTTTACCGATCCTGTTGTAAGGAACAAGATTCATTAAAGAATTCAGGGCTTCAGGGGTGCTCCACGCATCTTTATTTATCGGAGTCTGGATTGCGCCGGGACAAATGGAATTGACACGGATTTTATCGGCTCCGTATTCCTGGGCAAGGGTCTGCATCAACATTCGGATTGCTCCTTTACTGGCTGCATAATTGGCGTGTCCTGCCCAAGGAATCACTTCGTGAACCGAACTGATATGAATAATTTTTCCGCACGCAATGGATCGTGATGGATCAATACCCCGGCGGAGAAATTCTTTAATAGCTTCCCTTGCACATAAAAACTGGCCGGTAAGATTGATATTGATGACCGTATTCCATTGATCAAGGGTCATTTCCGTGAATTTCGCATCTTTCTGAACACCCGCATTGTTGATGAGAATATCAACCGTTCCAAATTGTGAAATGACATCCCGGAACATTCTGATTACCTGCTCTTCACTGGAAACATCACATTGATAAATAATCCCGTTTCCTCCGGCGTCTGTTATTTCTTTTAAAACTTCATTGGCTTCATCTGTAGAATGTTCTGATGAATGATTTACGATGACGGTGGCTCCGGCTGCAGCGAGTGATTTTGCAATTCCTGAGCCTATTCCACTAGAGGCTCCGGTGACAATAGCGACCTGGTTTTTGAGAGAAATTTCCATGTTTTATTATTTGATGTTACTCAAATTTAGCTGAAAGGATCAGGCCAAACATAAAAATTTCACTTAAAAAATTCTTAAAGTTTTTTGTACAGGATATGTTGTGGCCCGCTTCTGCCTATTCTGATTTTTCCCTCATCCCGGTAGCCGGTTCTTATGTATAAGTGATAAGCAGAGGCATTGTTCTGGTTTACAGCCAGAACGATTTCGTCACAATCTTTAAAATTCTCCCTTACAAACTCATCAAGCTGAATCATCACCTGTTTTCCGATGCCTTTCCCCTGCAGTTCGGGATTTATGGAAAATGAACGCAACAACATCGCGTCTTTATTATCAGTAAGTTCAAGCTTGTCATCTCCAAAATCCAGCACAAAAAATCCGCAGGGATCTTCATCTTTAAGAATGGTTATCGGGAATGCAAGGGTATCTTCCCTTTCCTCAATTCTTTGCAACGCCTGCTCTGCAGTGGCCGTATATTGCAACTGATTTTCGTCCAGGGTATAATTTACTCCGGGAAAATCCTTTTGTTCATAAAATTTTAAGTGTACCATATTTTAGTGATGATAAATGTCTTCGTACATAACTCCGGCGCGGATTTCCACGGGCAACCTGTTTTCTTCCGGAACGATCGGGCAATTATAATCGTAGGCATTGTAAGCACAGTAAGGCTGATAAGATGTATTAAAATCCAGAATGATGGTATTGCCTTCAGGAATTTTGAGATCCATATATTTTCCGCCGCCGTAAGTTTCTTTCCCGTTGGTGGCATCCCGAAACGGTAAAAACAGATAGTTTTTATATTTTTTTTGTTTGAGTAAATCTAAGCTTTGATAAAGATTTAATGTGTAGGATTTCCCGTCAAGGTCAAAAGCAGCTTTGCCATATTCTCTGTATGATTTTGTCTTTCCGGAAGATGTGGGAAGATCAAAAGGTTCTGCATTTTCCGTTCTGGTAAATTTTGCGGTAATTCTGTATTTCTTATTAATCGGGAAAAAAGGATGTTGTCTGAAATTTTTAAAGTTATCCCCTCTTAAAGGTGTTTCTTTGGAATTAAGGTATTCTGCATTCAGCTCTTTCTGAAATTTTTTCACTAAGACTTCTTCTTTGGAGTTTTTTTGGGAGAACACCAGCAAAGGCAAAATTAGGAATATGAGTATATAATTTTTCATGATAAATATTTTAACCATTAAGAGCAAATTAAGAATAAATTTCCTCTTAACAGTTTTCTATATATAAGATTCTGAGATTTTCACCCGGTAAATATCAGAGGAATTTCTTTTAATTGATTCTACAAAAAAGCCGCCTTCTTCGGGAATGACTTCTTTCAGGTCAAAGCTTTTACAGTCTTTTGGGAGCCCTGAAAAAACCAGGGTAAACCAAAAGTCTTTCATAAAAGGAACTGCAGTCCAATTCGGATAAATAGTGATATTTTCTGCGTGAATCAGCCTGCTTTTATGGTCCGACTGGTTATCGAAAAGATAGGTTGAATGCCAGATTCTGATCAGGTTTCCCAAAAATGGGGAAGCCGGGAAACAACAATGTACAATTACCTGTTGCTCCTCCTGAACTTCAGTTTGTAGGGATTCCAGTAATTCTTTTACAATAACCGGTTTTGCAATGGTTTCTGACATAGTTATGAATAATGAGCAATAAATAATGAGTAATTTTGTAAGACTTATCATTACTCATCACCAATTGCTCATGCTTATAATTAGTATTTAAGTTCTAATTTTTCTTTTGTATAATTTCTCATCTTTTCGGTAAGTTCAGGGTTTGCACCTAATTTTTGTCCATAGGAAGGGATCATTTCCATCAGCTTATCTTTCCATTCTCCGTTCAGTTTTTCCGGGAAACATCTTTCCAGCACATTCAGCATGGCGTAAACGGCCGTTGACGCACCTGGCGAAGCGCCTAACAATGAAGCGATAGTTCCCTTTTTGTTAACTACTACTTCTGTCCCGAATTCCAGTTTTCCACCGTCTTTTTCGTCTTTTTTAATGATCTGTACCCTTTGTCCGGCAACTTTAAGCTCCCAGTCTTCTTCTTTGGCATCTTTGATGAACTCTCTCAAATGCTGCATTCTCTGAGCTTTGGTCATAGCGACCTGTTGAATAAGATACTTTGTTAAAGGAATATTGTGCCACCAGGCTCCGAAAAGGGATCGTAGATTTTTTGTATTCACACTTTCCGGAAGGTCAAGATAGCTTCCTTCTTTAAGAAATTTGGTTGAGAATCCTGCGAAAGGTCCGAAAAGCAAAGCTTTTTCGCCATCTATAATTCTAAGATCAAGGTGAGGAACCGACATTGGCGGAGCATCCACCGTTGCCTGTGTATATACTTTTGCATTATGTTTTTCCACCAATTCCTGATTATGGCTTACCAGCCATTCTCCGGAAACAGGAAAGCCGCCATAGCCTTCACTTTCTTTAATATCTGAGCTGTCCAATAGCGGTAAAGCATATCCTCCTGCGCCGATGAATACAAAACTTGCTTCCACTTCCTGTTTATGATTGTGAATTCTATCTTTCACCTTCATGTCCCAGCTTCCGTCTTCTTTAGGATCAATATCCTTTACTTCATGGTATAAGAATACTTCAACATTGGAGCCTTCCAGCAAATGTCTTCCCATTTTTCTTGTTAAAGTACCAAAATTAACATCAGTTCCCATATTCATTTTGGTAGCAGCCATTATCTCAGAACCGTTTCTTTTGCTCATGACCAGAGGAATCCATTCTTTCAGTTTTTCGTGATCCGTGGTAAATTCCATTCCTTTAAAAAGAACAGATTCTGACATTTTCTGATGTCTTTTTTTCAGATATTCTGCATCTTTTTCACCGAAAACAAGGCTCATGTGCGGACAGGAATTGATAAAATCCTTCGGCTGCTGTATATATCCTTTGGTAATCAGATAAGACCAGAATTGCTTGGAAATTTCAAACTGTTCTGCTATACTTTCTGCTTTTGAGATATCGATGGTTCCATCTGGTTTTTCGGGGGTATAGTTGAGCTCACAAAACGCGGAGTGACCTGTTCCTGCATTATTCCAGGCAGCGGTGCTTTCTTTGGCAAATCTTCCGAGCCTTTCAAAGATGGCGATTTCGAGCCCGGGATCAAATTCATGTAATAATGTAGCCAAAGTGGCACTCATAATTCCGCCACCTATGAGAACAACGTCGTATTTAGGTTTCGGCGTTCTGCCTGTAAGCGATTGTGACATAATTTAAATTTTATTATCTCAAAGTTCGGGAAAAGTTCTTAAAATGAAGGGCTGTTTATGGATATTTAACATCATTTTTAAGGTTGGGGTTAAAGCTGAGAAAACTTGAGAGAAGGAGAATTGAATTGTACTGTACGGTACTGAAAAAAGCATGATATCATTGTAATAATTTCATATTCCCTGCAATGATATCATGCTGAACTTTTATGTATTAGAATTAATTTAGTTTTGTAGTCAGTTTTTTGAACTGTTTTTCGGCATTTTTACCTTCATAAAGGATTCCGTAAATGGTGTCAACAATAGGAAGCTTTAATCCTTTATCCTTTGATGTTTTATAAATGGAATCTGCTGCATAGTATCCTTCTGCGATCATATTCATTGACTGGATGGCAGATTTTACCGTGTATCCTTTTCCAATAAGGTTTCCTAAGTTTCTGTTTCTTGAAAATAAAGAGTACGCTGTTACCAATAAATCTCCTAAATATGCACTTTCATTAACATCTCTTGGTGCTTCATAGATGGATTCCAGGAAGGTTTCCATTTCACGGATGGCATTTGATACGAAAACAGCAGTGAAGTTGTCTCCATATCCTAAACCGCTGGCGATACCCGCTCCGATGGCAAAAATATTTTTGAGGATTGCACTGTATTCATTTCCTAAAATATCTTTGCTTGAATGTACCTTAATAAAATCTGAATTGAAAATATTTACAAGCTTTTCGGAAGTTTCATCTTCCACCGTGGCTATGGTGAGGTAAGAAAGTCTTTCCATCGCAACTTCTTCTGCGTGGCAAGGCCCTGCAATAACTGCCTGGTTTCGGAATCCTATTTTGAATTCATCTCTCAGATAATGGGCTACCACATCATTTACTTTAGGAATAATCCCTTTAATTGCAGAAACGAAAATTTTGTTTTTATAATCACAGGTCATTTTATCCAGTGTATCAGAGAGATAGATAGAGGGTGTTGCCAATACAATCGTCTCACAGGAAGTGACAAGTTCGTTGATATCGGTAGTAAGCTTTAGGTTTTTCAGGTTAAAGTTAACTGCAGTAAGATAAGTTGGATTGTGGCCTCTCTGCTCAATAGCGCCTTTTACATATTCGTTTCTTACGCACCAATGTACTGTTTTACAGTTTTCAACCAGCATTTTTACGATAGCCGTTGCAAAACTTCCGCTTCCTACCACGCCTACGGCAACATCATTTTTGCTTTTTTTCGGATTCGATTCTGTATTCGTTTTCTTTTTAGCCATAATAGAAATGTGAACTGCAAATATATTAAAACAAAGAATGATGAGAACTTTTCGGGGTATGATAAAAGCTATTTTATTTGAAAATTAATATATCAGGGCAATGAAATGGTTAATTCCCCGTTATTTACAGAAATGTTTATTTTTTTTGTAAACATAAGTTCCAAAATTTATTTTTAATTAAATTTGCAGGCTTAAACTGTTTTGTAATTATACTAAGAGAAGAAAAATGAAAAAATTTCTAAGCAGCAAAAAGAACGTAAATGTGCTTTTAGGAGCTCTTTTACTGATCATTTTTGCGCAGGGGATCTTCATTGCCAAGTTGTACTCCCAAAAAGATGACAAGAACTATGAAGTAAACCTTGTGAAAATAAACACTGAAAAAGACAGTGTAGACTACTTAAAAATGAAAACGGATCTTACATTGGTAGATGAGACTGTAGCACAGCTCAATTCTTTCCTGAAATCAAAAGACGTGCCGAATGTAAAGCTGGAGATTCTTCGCAAGGACAGCATTTCCAACACCGTTTATCTTGCCAAACAGGCCAACCGATACAGCCAATACCTGATGGATATTCAGAAAAAACTGATGCAGGTTCCTTTGGGAATGCCTACAGAAGGATATATTTCCTCTAATTTCGGAATCAGAAAAAATCCTATTCCTTTTAAAACCGTTTTTGCTTCCGTAAAAAACAATACCGCAAAACCGGCCGTTGCCGTTGCTGCTCCTGAAGTGAAAGCAGAACCTGTGGAAAAAATTATTGAAATAACCGACAGCTATGGTGAGAAAAGACAGGTAAAGGTAATGGTCACTCCTAAAGCAACACCAGCGGTGCCTGCTGCAAATTCTTCATCAACCATTGCATCCAATACAAAACCTGCAGAAAAGAACAACCCGCCTGCTGAAGCAGATCAGATGCAGTTTCATAAAGGATTGGATATTGCCGTTCCTTTTGGTTCTGATGTGGTGGCTACTGCTGCGGGAACAGTTATTTTCTCAGGCCAGAAAGGTGGGTACGGTAATTGTGTTATTGTTTCTCACGGCAATGGTCTCGCAACACTCTACGGCCATTTGTCACAGCTTGTTGCTAAAGTGAATGATAAGGTAAAAGTTGGACAGATAATTGCTAAATCCGGAAACTCAGGCCGTTCTACAGGACCACACCTTCATTATGAGGTACATAAGAACAACAGCCCGGTAAATCCGAAGCTGTTTATGAATTTATAATTTTATGATTATTTATATTGACAGGATTTCGGCGGCACCAAAGGTGCCGCCGAAATTTTTTTGCGTATTTTATTATTTTACTAGTATGCTGCCGTAAAACGTTCTCTGATATGATTGTTCTGTTCAAGTTCATCTGCAAGAACTACTGCTACATCTTCTACCGAAAGAACACTTCTTCCGTTTTCATCAAATACGGGATTTTCCAGCGCGGTTCTGTATTTTCCGGTTCTTACTCCTGCAGTTCCCTGATGCATTTCAATGGCTGGGCTGAAGAAAGTCCAGTCGAGGGTATTATTTTCTTTAATTTTATTGAGATAATCTCTTGCAGCGGTGGCTCCCGGTTTGATTTCAGCAGGAAAATCAGGGCCGTCTACCAATTGTTTACCATCAATATATAAACTTCCTGCTCCACCCACGGTAATAAATCTTTTCACACCCGATTTCTCAACCGCTTTTTCGATATTGATAGATCCATTTAGAAAATCATCGTACAAATTAGGATTTGTCCAGCCGGCATTAAAGGTACTGATTACTGCATCATTCCCCTTCAGGGCTTCTGCCAGGTCATCTACATTATTGACATTAACACTTTTTGCTGTTACATTTTCATTTTGCTGAACTTTTGATGCGTCTCTCACGATTGCTTCCACTTCGTATCCTCTGTTTGATAATTCCTTTACAATCTGAGTACCTACAAATCCTGTCGCACCGATTACTGCTACTTTTTTCATATTATTTTATATTTAAATTAAACTGTAATATCTTTTGTTACATTAATATGTAAATTTTTTTATTTAAACCGATCACTGAATTCTTTCAGGCTTTTATCACCTAAAAAATTAAGAACCAATTGATCTGTTTCTGAAAATAATGCATCCAGATGCTGATTAATTTCTCTTCCTACCGGACAGGCAGGATTGGGATTATTGTTCTTTTTTCCCAAAACTTCCGTATTCTTTACGGCGATATAAATTTCAGAAATTTTTATGGCATCTGCATTTTTTGCAAGCCGGCTTCCCCCTTCTTTCCCCTGTCTGCTGCTGATTAATCCGGCTTCTCTCAGAACACTCAATTCTTTACGGACCATTACAGGATTAATATTAATGCTTCCGGCCAGCCACTCTGAGGTGAGCCAATCCTGCGGACTTTCCGTCAATAAGGTCATTATATGTATTGCCGTAGCAAATCTTGTATTGTTCATCGTAATTATAATACAAAGATAGAGAAATTTTTAAATGTAACAAATTTTATTACAGTTAAATTATTCGGTCTCAATTTTAACAATTTTTCTTCCTGCTTCACCAAGATAATATTTCAGCAGCGATTCGTAGATTTTATAGCCATCACCAACGTTGGTAAAAATTACAAGTCCTTGTTTTGTTTCCGGTAATATTACGAAAAGCGTATTTACTCCATTATCCGATCCGCCGTGTGAAAGGGCAATTTTTCCATCTCTAAGGTCATATATTTCAAAGCCTAACCCGAAATATTTATTTTTTTTAGTATCAACCTGTCTGGTTCTCAGTTCTTCAGACATCTTTTTCGAAAGTAAATCGTTATTCATTACTGCAACCAAAAACTTTCCGTAATCCTTTACCGTAGTTGTAAGATCATCAGCAGCGTTGGGTTGAGAGTTTTTCACAATTTCGTAAGGTTGTCCGTTTGGGTCATAGCCGATAACAATTTTTCCGGAATCATTCTTTTCATTCCAGATGTAGCTGGTATCATGCATCTTCAAGGGTTCGAAAACCATTTCTTTTGCCAATACTTCCAGACTTTTGTGGAATTTACTTTCAACAGCCTTCCGAAGATATTCGTAGCCTTCACCTGAATACTGATATTTTGATCCCGGATCAAACTCAAAGCTCAACCGATGATCATCTTTCTGCCATCGCCAGTTTGGGAAACCCGTCTGATGACTTAAAATTATTCTGGTCGTTAAATTTTTGTGTCGCGGATCTTTTGCAATATCAGGATCGATCCAATATTTATCCAAAGGTTCATCAAGGTTTAATTTCCCTAAGCTTACCAAACGTAAAACCGTTACTGCAGTTACCGGTTTGGTAAGAGAAGCAATATTGAAAAGACTGTTGTAAGGAGCTGAGGTTTTCCCATCAAGAGTACCGTACACTTTTATCTGCGTAAGTTTCCCGTTTTCGATAATTCCTAATCCCAATGTCGGAATATTATTGTCTTTCAATAACTGTTCTACAGGATCTGAGATTTCCTGACGCCCCGGTTCACCATGATCATAGCTTAGAACCTCGCTCATTAGCCAATTTCCGTCTTTCTTCGTCCACACAGATGTGAATTTTGCCCTTCCTCCCAAAACATCTTGCTTGTGAGGTTCACGAATATAAAATTCATGTTCTCCAGCCTGTATGGCACCATATAAATTACCATTATTGTACAGGGGGAAAACTTCAAGACTTTCCGGGATAACTTTTCGAATCGGCTTTTTGAGGGGATCTGAACATATATTTTCTTTTGTTCTCTGTAAAAACAGTTTTTTATCCTGGAAGCCTCCTTTATCGTGATAAAACTTTAAATTATTATCCACAAACTTTTCCAGGTATTCCATATCACAGCGATTGAAACCTCTTTCAAAAAAAATACTGTCCTGCCTTTTTAATTCTAAAAACAGCTCTGAATTTTTATCGATCTGAGCATTTATATTTCCAAAGAAAAACAAAAGGGTCAGAAAATGCGGGAAGAATTTTTTTGTCATGGTTTACTTTTTTGACAAAGATTCAGAATTATTAAATATTTACCCTAAAAAAAGGCCCGTCAAAAACGTGACAATGATTTGTCATGTTTATAGAAAACTGAAATTCAGCTTATAATAAAGACAACCCTTCTTATCAATTTCATAAGCATTTCTTAATATGATGTAAATATTTGACAGAACCAGAAGAACCATTGTGATTATTACAGCTCTGGATCCTAATTTCAAAAGGGCAACTATCATAAAAATAACAGGACAAACAATGGATAAAATTATCTGAAGAGATATGATCTGCTTTATAATACGGGATTTTTCTTTTGTGAAAAACATAATTAACAAGGGAACCATAAAATTGGCAATCGGTAACCATGCAACAGGAATTGAGCAAAGATTGATAATTTTGGCTAAAGCAAGATTAGCAGAGTAATTTTCTGTAATTGTTCCCGGTAATTCTACCGTCTCAATTTCCTGCTGTACAATTTTAATATTTAACAAATCCTCTTCGGGAATATCCAGAGTTCTTGCAAGTGCTTTCAAGGTATATCCTTTAGGCAGCATTCCTGCTTCGACCCGTTGAATGGTTCTCACAGAAAGACCTGACTTCTGAGCTAATTCTTCCTGAGTAAGATTCTTTGTTTCCCTTATTCTTTTTAAAGCCGACATGAAAATATAGTAATAAAACAAATGTACAGTTTAGAAATTATAAAATCAATTTATCTAAATCTAACAACAAATAATTAATATTCTGATTGATGGTTCTTGTTGCGGACTGCATTTGGTTAAGCATTGCTGCTCGATTGTGAAGATCATTCGATCTGTAATAACCGCCATCGCTAAAAATAACTGATTCATTAGCCGCTTTCAAATTATTATCAAACTGAAAATGCAGCCATCTTTTTTTTATGCTTTGTGCAATAGGTACACCGTCTTTACTGGAGAATTTTCTTTCTGTATACATATACCATACAAAAGGTGGAAAATTGGGAGATTCGAGCTTTTCGTTCCAGATATCTCTCAACAAATTTCTTTGGTGGATGAACTCTACTTTTTTTCCTTTCGGATTCAATGTTGTTAAACCGAAACCTGCTCCCAGGACACCACCACCGATGTCTATCGCATTGCTCCAGCCATTATCTTTCACAATTCCCCCTGCAACCGAAGCGGCCGCTCCCGTTACGATTGAAAGCAGAATAAGCTTATTGTTTCTGGAATCGTTTAGGTTATCGACGTAATTTCCAATCTGCGCCACTCTTTCTCCCTCGCAGTCGAATTCTGCAGCTACGGCATCAAGTTCCGTTAATGCAATGGTTATTTTACTGTTGATCTTGCTTTTAAGCTGAAGAACTTTTACCTGGGATTCTAATGAATTGTCTTTTTTAAGCTGCATGATTTCATGAACTTCATCAAGATTATCCAAGGCATTCAAAATTAAAATACTCTGGTCTGAAAAATTATTCTTAAGATCATTGTTGGCAGCAATGATGGAATCTGAATTGTAAGAAGGAATTTTGGTAGCATAGTTGTATTGAAACGGTGCCTTGCAATAACTGTCTTTCAGGGTAAGAATGTTTTGTCTGATTGCCTGATTTTTCTTTGAAACGCATGAAGTTAAAACGAAGAAAAAAGCCAGAAAATAAATTACCTTTTTCATTATTATATCATTATGGATAAAAAAATACATCAATAATCTAATACTAATATATGGAAATAAAAAAATTTACCCGAAAGACAGGTAAATTTTAAGTTTATTTTAAAGAAAATTATTTAATCTCCAGAAGTTCGACTTCAAAAATAAGTGTACTGTTTGGCCCGATTTCCTTACTGATCTGCTGATCACCGTAAGCCAGATGCGGCGGAATAATCAGTCTCCATTTGCTTCCTACAGGCATCAGCTGAAGGGCTTCTGTCCATCCTTTAATGACTTTATTCAGTGGAAATGAAGCAGGAGTTCCCCTTTTTACAGAGCTGTCAAAAACTTTTCCTGTAATGGTTGTTCCATGATAATGGCATTTTACGGTAGATCTTGGACCTGGCTTTTCACCGTCACCTTCTTTAATGATTTCATACTGCAAACCGCTTGGCAGCTGAACAACCGTTTCTCTTTTACCGTATTCTTCCATATATTCTTTACCTTCTTTCAGGTTTTTTTCTGCCTGCTCTTTTTTTCTTTTAAATAACATATCTGCTACTCCCATAATTGATATTTTTTACAAAGATAGGATTTTATGGCCGGAAGCAGAAGTATGTTGCGAGAAGTTTAGCTTTATAAAGTTCAGATATTTTTAATACTGCGTTAACAGTATTTCCGAAAGTTGGCGCTATAATTGGATTTAAAAACTGATGCCAGATCCATTGAAATATAATAAGAACTATGATAAGCTGACTGACGAAGAAAGAGCGCTTTTTGAAATCAATAAGAAAAGTATTTCCGACTTTGTGGAACAGTCTGCGTCTTTAAGCGATGTTAATTATGCCACCAGAAATGCCCACGCCAAAACTTATGCCGTGGCAAGCGGTAAATTTTTCATCAGTAAGAATATTCCTGAAGAACTTCAGCAGTTCTTTGATAAAGAGGAGTATGATCTTACCATCCGTTTTTCCAATGCTCATCTGAAAATCAGCAGGGGCAAAAAGGAAATTCCCGCATATGGCTTTGCAGTAAAAATAAAAGATGAAAAAGGAGATCTTCTCGCCAATTATCCATTGGTGAATTTTCCTTTGTTTCCTATCAATTCTGTAAGTACTTTTCTGAAACTGTTTACTTCAGTGAATCAGTTTTACGTAAAAAAATGGAGCAGCTTTTCTTTAATCACTCAAATTGCAAAAGTACTTCCTTCTACGCTTACAGTTTCCTTTATCAAAAATATTATCAAACTCTGGAATAAGCGGAATGATTTTATTCTTTCCTTCGATTTTTATTCCGTTGGTGCTTATCGACTGGGGGATCAAATGATGAAGATCAGGCTCAGCCCCCAGTCTGTAGACAAAAAATTCAGTAAAAACAAAAAGTCTAAAGAAGCGATCGGGGATTTTTTTAAATTAAAAGCTTTCACTGCCGATGTCTATATACAGCTTTGCTATGATCTGGAAAATCAACCGATTAATAAGCTGAATGTAGAATGGAAACATTCACCGTATATTAAAATCGGAGAAGTAAGAATCGAAAAAGATGGTCTTTTTGACCCGAATTCCTGTGATAACGAGCTTTTGTCGTTTAATCCTTTTGAAAGCAAGATATTTTTTCAACCGGTAGGCAAGATCCAAAAACTGAGAGAGGAAGCTTACAAAACTTCTTTAAAGACACGTGTTAAAATTAATAAACTATTAAAGTATAACAAATAACAGCAATCTCAGTGTTTCACGTTAAAATTAACTTAATATATATCATTTCGTATAGATTACAATTCAAAATAAATCAGTATAATTTCAATATTTCCAGGAGCTTTCTCTCGCTATCCACTTTTACTCCTCGTGCCAACGCTGGCCTGACTTTAGGCCATTACGTGCTCATGCATACTGCGGGGTAACCGTTACTATCGAGGCTAGGCAGTTGTCGTCACAAG